>JAABUJ010001662.1_pt1 | contig 31052 bp, 28 predicted proteins | sample 5559131 | NCBI WGS metagenome assembly JAABUJ01 (sample SAMN10711875, study PRJNA513366) | rock metagenome | isolation source: Antarctica rocks | place: Antarctica: Victoria Land, Mt New Zealand nord | collected 2016-01-07
GTATGCGCAAAAGTCGAAAAAAGAGCTCGGCGAATCAAGCGAACAGACCAAAAACGGCCGAAGACGGGGCTAAGGCCTTCGCAAACCTTGATTTGACGACGGTTTCGTCGCGAAATTCCGCAACCTGCTAGAAGTTCGCTTACGTAATCTCGCTCGTCTTTTTGGGCGGCTCGTCGTTGCTCTTCGGTCACAACGCTACGGCGTTGCTCCCTCATCGCTCCTCGGTCCGACCAAAATCCTTCGCGATCTTTGGCAAGGAACTTCTAGGTCAGCACACTAGCGCGTCGGTGACCGCCGAGCGCACCACGCGATGTAACGCGTAGCCGGAATTGTAGACGAGGACGCCACCGATGCGCGACCCAGTTCTGCCGACGACGTTAGTAGAAAGCCGGACGACGCTCGTTCAGACGGCGTCGACGACGATTCCGACGGTTCGGTAACGAGCGAGCACGTCGTCGTCGGCGTTCGCGGACGTGATGATCCTCGCCACCGCGGTAGCGCTCGTGACGCGGAACGGAGCCACGGTCTGGAGCTTCTCCGGCGTCACGAGCGCGACGACGCTGCTCGCGGCCGCGATGAACGCCTGCTGCAGCACCGCCTCCTCGACGTCCTCGACGCCGAGCCCGAACTCGTCGTGCAGAGCGCACGCCCCGACGAGACAGACGTCTGCGTGGAGCGCGCGGACCGCGTCGACTGCCTGAGAGCCGAGGACGAGCTGCATGCCCGGATGAACGCGGCCGCCCAAGAGGATGGTCTCGAGCCGCTCGCGGCCCGAGGCCTCGAGAGCGATTCGCGGGTCGTTGGTGATAATTCTCGCGCGGATCCCGGACGGCAGAAGGCGCGTCGCCGCCAGCGTCGTCGTTCCGCCGTAGAACAGGGCCGTCATGCCGTCGACGACGGCTAGCGCCGCGCGCGCCGCTATCCGCTGCTTCATAGCGATGTCGGCTTGGACTCGGTCGCCGTACGGTACCGGCCGCGCGTTGCGCGGTAACGCCCCACCGTGAACCCGACGAAGAAGCCCTGCGTCGTCGAGGTCCCGGATGTCTCGGCGGACCGTGTCTTCCGAAATGTTCCATTCGCGCGCGAGCTCGCTGCAGACGACACGGCCGGCGACGGCCAGATGCCCGAGGATCGCGACGCGACGCTCCTCCGGCAGCGAGCCCTGGCCACGAGCATTTTTGCGAGCGTCCTTATGCATGGACTTGCAGTATACCGCGGGTTTGTGCTTGTATCAAGCGATGAAGCAGCCTCATGCTGACCAAGCCGCCCTCCCAGGCCGCGACGAGCAGCGCGCGTCGCGAGTCGCGTTCTTCGTGGCGGGGTTCGGCAGTGCCGCATGGGCAGCGCTCGTGCCATACGCAAAGGCGCATGCCGCCATCAACGACGGCAGCCTCGGACTGCTCCTGCTGTGCCTCGGGATCGGGTCGACGGTGACCATGCCGTTCTCCGGCGTGCTCGCATCGAGGTTCGGCTGTCGCGCGGTCATCGTCGTTGCGGCAGTGATACTCGCGAGCAGCCTGCCGCTGCTCGCGACGTCGTCGGCGCTGCCTTTGCTCGCCGTGACACTGATCGTGTTCGGCGCGGGTCTCGGCGCCATGGACGTCGCGATGAACATCCAGGCGATCGTCGTCGAAGCCGCGAGCGGCCGATCGATGATGTCGGGGTTCCACGGCTTCTTTAGCGTCGGCGGAGCCGTCGGCGCCGGCGTGATGGCGGCGCTGCTCTCGGTCGGGAAGTCGCCGCTCGTTGCTGCTGGCTCCATGTCGATCGTGATCTGCGCAGCTGTCGTCGTTGCGTTCCCGAACCTATTGCCCTACGGCATCAAGAGCGACGGACCGGCGCTCGCTCTGCCACGCGGTATCGTGCTGATCATCGGCGTTTTCTGCTTCGTGCTCTTCCTCACCGAGGGCGCGATCCTGGACTGGAGTGCGCTCTTCCTGACGACCGTTCGTCATCTGGAGGCGTCAAACGCCGGACTCGGTTACGCCGCCTTTGCGACGGCGATGACGATTGGACGGCTCACCGGCGACCGGGTCGTCGAGAGGCTCGGCCCCGAACGCGTCGTGCTTCTCGGCTCGCTCTGCGCGGCCGGCGGCTTCGTCCTCACGATCGCCTCGCCATCTTCGCTCGTGGCGTTCGCCGGGTTCGCGCTCGTCGGGATCGGTTGCGCGAACATCGTTCCGGTTCTCTTTAGCGCGGCCGGCCGACAGCGCGACATGGCGCCCAGCATTGCGGTACCGGCGATCACCACGATCGGCTACGCCGGTATTCTCACGGGACCGGCGGCGATCGGCTTCGTCTCTCAGCTAGCGAACCTGTCGACGGCCTTCCTCGCCCTCGCCGCAATGCTGGTCGCCGTTGCGCTCAGCGCGCGGGTCCTGCGACGGGTCGAGCGCGCCGCTCGAGCATGATGTGACCGATCGACGGCCTTCCACTGCAATCGGCCGGTTTCAACGACGATCCCGTCGGCTGGCGCAGCTCAAGGCTAACTCTCTCGATCGCGTTCCCGATCGCTATGCTCGCGTGATACCTACCGAGTCTTCAGGAACTACGCTCAGTCTGATAGATAGCAATACTAGTCGCTTCTCATCGATGCGTTCGTCTCGTCGTGCGCGTCGACAGTTGTTGTCATCAGGTCCTCGATATCGAGTCTCCGAAAGAACGCCCGCTGCTTTTGGCGGTGCAGATCGTTCAGCTCCTCGACGCCCTTCTGTTGGGAGTCGACGACGACTCGAGCGGGGCGTTGACCACGCTGCGTCGCCAGGACGTCTCGGATCGCTTCACCCACCGACGAAACGGAGAACGCGCCGCCGTTGTCTTCGTCGATCGCAGCGATCCGGCCACCCACGGACTTGGCTCGTTCGCGAAGCCCGGAGTACTGAGCGGCGACTGCTTCGTCGGCGGGGTGGACCGCATGGGCGAAATGGTTGGTACCGCTCGTGAACGCGCCCGGCGAGACGATAACGCTCTCGACACCAAAGCCGCTCGCCTCGAGTCCCATGACCTCCGCGACCACTTCTCCGGCTGCCTTGCTCGCGGCGTAAGGCCCGAGGAAAGGTTCGGAGATCCGAGCAGTCGTGCTGCTCACGTACACGATAACGCCTTCACGTTGCCGCCGCATGACGGGCAGCACTGCTCGGTTCACGCGAAGCCATGAAACGGCGTTCGTGTTGAGGACCTCGATGAACTGATCGGGCGAGAAAGCCTCGGTGACACCGGTCATGAGCATCCCGGCGTTGTTCACAACGACGTCGAGCCGGCCGCGTTCGAAGAGGATCTGGTCGACGCACGCGCGGCAACTCGGCTCGGAAAGCACGTCGAGTTCGGCGACGCGAAGGTCGAGCGACTCGTGCCTTGCGAGCTCTTGAAGCTCCGCTACCTGTTCGTTGTCATCTCTGAGCGATCGCAGACTTGCGTAGACGGAGTGCCCTGCACGTGCGAGCACCTCCGAGACGGCGCGGCCGATCCCTGAGCCGGATCCCGTGACGAGAACAACCATGTCTCTCCTTTTGGCAGCACGGCTGCTGCCCGTGCTCACTGCGTTCGGGCGCGAACGCATGCCCGTCCGCGTCCACGGACCGACATCGTTCGTCGATACGCGGACGTGGTGCGACGCATGCCGCTCGTCGCCGTTCAGAGGTAACGATCACCGACGTCCGATACACGTCGGCTGCTCATCATCGAACGCTGTGCATGTGACCTGACGGTACTGCCGTCTCGGACTTTCGGGTCTCAGTTGAACGAGATGATGATCTTACCGTGTGCGCTACCGGAGGCCTGACGCTCGAACGCGTCGCCGAACTGTGCCGGATCGGCGTCGCGATCGACGAGGACTTCGAGCTTCTTGGAGTCGATGGCGTCGACGACTCGCTTGAGGCGTGCTCCGTCCGAACTATGGAAGACGAACGTCGCCGTTACGCCGTGTGACTTCGCGGCCTCCTCGTCCGGCGGCGCCGCCATCGCGACCAAGACGCCGCCCTTCCGAAGGACGCGGAACGAGCGCTGCTGTGTTTCCCCGCCGATCGTGTCGAGTACGACGTCGACGCCGGAAACGAGCTTCGAGAAGTCCTGCGAACGGTAGTCGACGACTTCATCTGCTCCCAGACGCCGTACGGTGTCGATCCCTTCGCCTGACGCGGTTGCAATCACACGTGCTCCAACCGAGCGGGCCAACTGAATCGCGAAACTGCCGACGCCGCCGGCCCCGGCGTGAATAAGAACCGTCTGACCAGCCTGAAGGTCGGCGACTTCGAACAGCGCCTGCCACGCTGTCCCCGCGCATGTCGGAATCCCGGCAGCTCTGTCAAGGGTGACCGTCGTCGGGGCTTTCGTCAGGAAGCTCGCCGCAACGATGACGTATTCGGCGAGAGCTCCGCCCGTGGCCGGTTCGACCCGCCCGATGACCTTGTCGCCGGCCTTGAGCCCGTTGGTACCGCTTGCAGCGTCAACGATACCGCTGAAGTCGGTTCCCATCGTATAGGGGAAGTCGATCGGGAAGAAGTCCTTCATATACCCACGCTGCAACTTCACGTCGAGCGGGTTGAGGCTCGCCGCAGTCACGCGGACGACGACCTCGCCTGGCTTGGATTGGGGTTTCGCGACCTGCGCGATCGTCGGGGGCGCGCCGTAGTCACTGAGTCGTGCTGCGTTCATAATCGTTTCGTCCCTTTATAGCGTGTCGCTCCGTATCGTGCGACGCGTCTAGAGTGAGTGTTCCTGAAGGTTGGTCCGTCTGCAGAATCATGCGTTCGCGCCGTCACGACGCCACCGGAAATAGCCGTCGTCACCTTCGGATTCGTGGTGAAGCTACGGGACCGAAGCAACGACCGTAAAATTTCTACTCGGGGAACGCGCCGGCGCGTTCCAGGAAGCCGAAGAGGTCCTCGAGGTGGTCGGTCCGCACGATCCGGCCGTCGCGAACGCGATGGAAGTCGTGCGCGGCGAACCAAGCCGGCTCTGACGTCGGCTCGACGCCGAGGAACCGTCCGATCTGCTTTCCGCTGATTACGACTTTCGCGACCACGGTGTCGTCTTCGACCACGACTTGCTCGACTGCGACCGAGACATCGGAGAAGTTCTCATGAAAGCCGTTCACAAGGTCAGTAAGCCCTGGTCGACCCGGGAGCTGCCCCGGCGACATCGGCACGTCCAGCCAGTCCTCGGAGACGATCGCGTTGAGTGCCGGTATGTCTTTATTGCCGAACGCCTTGTAGAAGGCATGAACAAGTCGTCGCGCGTCCGATTCCGGAGACGCGTCTTGGTGATTATTTTCCACTAAAGTACCTTTCGCGGGCGCAGCGACGCTACGCCGTGTCGGTCACGGCTCGACGCGTCGTCGCAGCCCGGTGACGATAAGTGTCCAGACGGCTTCAAATCGCGCGTCGATGGCGGGATCCGACCACTCTGGCGCATGGCCGGGATGATGGAACCGGGAAGTCGCACTGAGCACGGCTCGCGCGACATCAGCCGCGTTCTCGCAGTCGATCGCCCCGGACGCTTTGCCGGATGAGAGAATGACTTCGAGCTGCGCGACGAGCCGGTTGAGCTGGTCGTTCACGACCGTCGGCGCAGTGTCTGCAAGCTGACTGTAGAGCTCGAACATTTCTGGGTCGTCGCGAGAATTCTTCCGCTTGGCGGCGATGAGCGTGTCGAGCCATTGCCGCAGTCGTGACATCGCCGGCCGGTCGCTGGTCGCAATGGCCTCGAGCGGGAGAAACAATCGTGTCAGCCAGCGGTCGACGACGGCGCTACGTAGCTCCGCCTTCGTACTCACGTACCGGTACACGGCCGCGTGACTAACGCCGAGCTTTCTTGCGACATCCACGACCGTGGTCTTCGCGCTACCGAAGCGACGTAGTTCCTGCTCGGCGGCGTCGAGAACACGGTCGATCGTTAGCGCGTCGCCGGCGGGTCTGCGCGACCCCGCCGTGGATCGCCCGTTCGGTTCTGCGTTCGTCACGGTCTCATCATACGCGGGTCCTTATTCAAACGTCAAGTTATGTAACATGAATTTGTTCTCAGCCTCGATACGGACGTCGACGTGCGAGGCCGAGTTCGAGCGCGGCCGGTGACGTCGCCGATCGTCGTGCCTCCGGCTCGCAACCAGGCCGGCACATCAAAGCGTATCGATGACTACCTCGGCTTCCAGCGGCGTCTCCGGAGGGGAACCCGCGAGCCGGGCGCGGAGATCCTGGGACGAGAGGCATCGAACGCACCGAACCGGCCGGCCGTGCGCGTCATGTTCGGCGACGCGACGAGCGTCGAAGCGCGCGCGATCCTGATCGTTACGAGTCATCTGGAGCACGCTGGACACATAGTGCGCTGGGTCCGTTATAAGCCTCGTAGGCCTCGCCGCTCTACTTGGAGAGAAGCAGGTTGTTTAGTACAAAAGTGATAAGTTCGCCCTCGGCGGTCGCACGGCTCGACGCGTTCACCGTCGGCGCCGCCGTCGCGCAGCCGGGTCCGGCGCCATACAATTCGCCGCCCTTCGAGGCCGGTCAGCGCGGCCCAAAGCCGCTCATTCTCGAGTGATCTAACCCTCGGCCGTCGCACTGCTGCAAGCCACGTAAGACGACATCGTCGTCGCGAATGGATGTGCGCGCTCGCACGCTTCTTGACCGACGCAACTCGTGCGAGTCCGAGGGCGTCACACCCCGTGTCGACGATATCGATGAGGCTTTAGAGTCGCACCGATCCGCTCGATGACTTCGTCGACACGAGGACCCGATGGATCACCGTTGAGTAATTCGCTCTTTTCGCACGTCGATGCGGCCGCGCTGAGTTCCGGCACGAGCTCAGCCGCGCTGCTCTCGTTCGACGAGTCGAGCGTCGTGGTCGACCAGCACGTCGGGCTCGACGTCCCCGGAAGCGCGATTCGGCCGTATATAACGGGATCGGCGTCCAATCTCGTCGTCGCCGACGGCAGCGCGCGGGGCGATCCGTTCGCCGTCGAGCTCGCGCGCCACGGGATCGCTTTCTTCGCGTCGATTCGGCTCCCGGGGCGTGGCGGCCGCTATCTCTGCGTCTTCGATGCCGAATCACGCTCCTTCACGACGGCGCAGCGCTACGTCCTGCGCACGCTCGCGATCGCGATCGACGAGCGCGACCAGCTCGGCACGTATCGCGAAGAGAAAGACGATGCGACGAATCGGCATGCGTTGCGCGACGAGCGGCTGCGGCTCCTGGAGTCGGTCGTCGTCAATGCGAACGACGCCGTGCTCATCACCGAAGCGGAGCCGATCAACGAGCCCGGCCCGCGGATCCTCTACGCCAACGTCGCGTTCACTCGCTCGACCGGCTACGCCCTCGAGGAGATCGTCGGGAAGACGCCGCGGATCTTGCAGGGCCCGGAGACGAGCGACGCCGCGCGGAAGATGCTGCGGCGCGCGCTCGCGGCGTGGCGGCCCGTCGAAGTCGAGCTCGTGAATTACCGTAAAGACGGTACGCCGTTCAACGTGGAGCTCAGCATCGTGCCGGTCGCCGACGAGCGGGGCTGGTATACGCACTGGGTCTCGGTCCAGCGCGACGTCACCGAACGAAAGCAGGCCGAGGAGCAGACGATGCGCGCGCGCGTGGTCGAAGCCCGCAACGAGGCGCTGCTCTATCAGGCGTTCCACGACGATCTCACTCGCCTGCGCAATCGTGCGTTCTTCGTCGAGCGCCTGGAAGTTGCGCTACAGCAGGCCCGGTCGAGCCCGCATCGTAGCGTCGTGCTCTTCCTCGATCTTGACCGGTTCAAGGTCATCAACGACAGCCTCGGTCACGCAATGGGCGATTCGCTGCTCGTCGAGGTCGCCCGGCGACTCACCGGCTGCATCCGCGCCCACGACCTGCTCGCGCGCATGGGCGGTGACGAGTTCACCGTGCTCGCCGAAGACCTCGCCGACGCCGCGGACGTCATCGCCGTCGCGGACCGGATCCTTGTTGCGCTGCGCGAGCCCGTGCGGCTTGGCGAACAGGAGGTGTTTGTCTCGGCGAGCATCGGCATCGCGTACGTCGACAGCCGGTACGGCTCGGCGACCGACGTCTTGCGGGACGCCGACTCAGCGATGTATCGCGCGAAGAAGAGCGGCGGGATGCGGTATGCATTCTTCGACGAGAGCATGTTTGCGGGCGCCGTACGGTCGCTCAAGCTGCAAATGGACCTGCGCCGCGCCGTCGAGCGCAGCGAGTTCGCGGTCTATTACGAGCCGATCGTCGATCTGCGGACGCATGAGATTGTGGGCATCGAGGGGCTCGTCCGCTGGCGCCATCCCGAACGCGGCCTCGTCTCGCCGGCCGACTTCATCGACGTCGCCGAAGATACGGGTCTCATCAGCGCCATCGGATCGTTCGTACTGCAGCAGGGCTGCCAAGATATGCGAGTGTGGCGGCAACAGCATCCGCACCTCACGCTCAATCTCAACGTGTCGTCGCGACAAATCTACGACGTGATGTTTCTCGCCGAGCTGCAAGCGGTGCTCGCGCAGACGGGGCTGCCGGCCGAGGCGCTGCAGCTCGAGATCACCGAGAGCGTCTTCATCGAGCGCACGGAGTACGTCGGGACGCTACTCGCCTCGATCCGCGCGCTCGGCGTGCGGATCGCACTCGACGATTTCGGGACGGGCTACTCGTCGCTGAGTTACCTCGAGCGCTTCCGGCTCGATACGCTCAAGATCGATCGGTCGTTCACGCAGCGCGTCTCGAACTCGACCGTCGGCTTCGCGATCGTTCGCGCGATCGTCGATCTCGCGCGGGCGCTCGATCTGGCGATCATCGGCGAGGGCGTCGAGACGCAGGCGCAATTCGACGGTCTGCGAGATGCGACGTGCGATTGCGCGCAGGGGTATCTCTTCAGCCGGCCCGTCCCGGCTTCGGACGTCGAAGCGATGCTGGAGCGTGGGATCGCGAGCCGTCCGCGCGCGCTTGCCCTTCTCGTGAACGAAGCAGTACCGGCCGCGTCGCCTGACGCTGCATGACCCAGCACTCGAGCAACGGCTCGGCGCCTCAGCTCGCCGCCGGCGCAGCCGGGATTTCGTAGGGCACGAAGCTGGCCGTGCAGCTTTGCGGAACGCAGCGATTTTTCAGCGTGCGTCGTTCTGCAACGCCGAGGCTCGCAGCGTCGATCTCGAGTGCGTTCCCGTAGGTTCGGTGCACGACGTTCGCCGGATCGTGCGTGTTGTCTGCGATGCCGCCGTCGATGAGCTAATCGGCTCGCCCGTCGAACGTCATGACGACGGCATCGAAGAAGCCGGAATCGCCGTGGACGCGAGCAGCGCCGAACGCAGCAGGCCTGGATTCGCGTCGTGGATCGTCGTCCGGTCCCGGGCGACGGAGCGCCTGCGTCGCGTCAATTCTTCGCGCAGCTCGGCGTCGGCCGCGTCGGCGCTCGGTAGAAGCGCTCAGCACGCTCGAGCGAGAAATTCGTCGCTGTGAAGATCTGCGGCCGAGCGGCCGGCGCTCGGGATCGACGAGCTTCGCGTGAAATCCTCGACCCGCTCGTAATCGAGCACGCCGTGACGTTCGAGACGATGCCACATTCGAGCGCGAGCGCCTCGTAGACGCGCGCGAGGATACCGCTGGAGGGCCGGCCGACCGCGCGGCGTAGTACCCCCCGTCCTTGACCCGTCGCATCGGCCATGTTAGCGTTCCAATAAGGTGAACATCATCGTCAAGCTCATCGGAGCGCTCGGACTGCTGCCTCGACCCGTGCTGGTCCCGATTCCGATTCGTAGCGCGACGACCGTCCGGCAGCCGCGGCGCTAGTCGGCCCGCCGGGCTCGCGCGCACTCGTCTTCGCGCCGCATCCCGACGACGACGCCCTCGGCTGCGGTGGAACCGTGGCACAGTTTGGACGCTCCGGCACGGCCGTCCGCATCATTTACGTCACGGACGGCTCGCGTTCGCATGTCGGCTCGCCGTCGTATCCACCCGAGCGCCTGCGCAACCTCCGTGAAACGGAGGCGGTGGCCGGTGCCGCGGCGCTCGGCGTCCCGGTCTCGGAAGTACGGTTTCTGCGCGAACCCGATGCGCGGCTGCCGCACGACGCGACCGGGATCGCGCGCCTCGCGATCCGATTCGCCGCGGAGCTCGACGCCTTCGCCGCGACCGCCGCGTACGGTCCGTCGCCGCGTGACGTTCACGGCGATCACGTCGCGACCGCGTATGCGCTCCGAACGGCGTTGCGCGCGCGACCGGACGTCGAGCTCGTCGAGTATGCCGTGTGGTGCGCAGAGTTTCCGTCACCATGCGCGCACATCGTCGAGACGACTCTATCCGCGGACGACCGGGCGGCGAAAGCGGCGGCCGTGAACGCGCACCGCTCGCAGCACGGTCTCGTGATCGCGGACGCCGAGCAGGCGTTCGTGCTGCCCGCGGCCGTCCTCGCACGCGCCGCGCGGCCCGTCGAGCGTTTTGAAGTCATCGCCGTCGCGGAACGGTAGGCGAATGCCGTCGCTCACGCGTGCCTATTTCGAAGATCTCTACGCGAAGAACGGCGATCCGTGGCGCTTCGCCTCGAGCGCTTACGAGCGCGCGAAATACGCGGCGTCGCTCGCCGCGTTGCCGGACGCGCGCTACGCGCGGGCGCTCGAGATCGGTTGCTCGATCGGCGTCTTCACGGCCGCGCTCGCCGAGCGCTGCGACGCGCTGCTCGCGATCGACGTCTCCTCGCAGGCGCTCGCACGCGCGCGCCATCGCTGCGGCCGGCGTCCGAACGTCGCCTTCGCACAGGTGCTGGTTCCGCACGCCTTTCCGACCGGCACCTTCGATCTCGTTACGCTCTGCGAGGTCGGCTATTATTGGGACGACGCCGATGCCGCGGCCGCCAAGGACCGCATCGCGGACGCACTCGCGCCCGGCGGCACGTTGCTGCTCACGCATCTGAGCGAAAAGGTCCCCGATTACTGCCGCAGCGGCGACGATGTGCACGAGACGTATCGCGCCGACGGCCGCTTTACGCCGGTCGTCGCCGAGCGCGCCACGCGCTATCGCATCGACGTGCTGCGCCGCCGAGCATAATCTCGTGGCAGCAGCGGCTCTCGTCAGTAAGGCGCTTCCGCGCGGCCGACGCACAGCAAGGAGGCCAAATGAACACACGCGTCTTGATCGTGGGTGGGGGGATGGCGGGTTCCGCGCTGGCGCTTGCCATGAGACGCTTGGGCGTCGAGCCAGACGTCGTCGAACGCGCGGCGAGTTGGCCGGCGCACGGGGCCGGCATCTATCTCGTTGGCAACGCACTGCGCGCCCTGCGCGAGCTTGGCCTCGAGGACGAGGTGGTGGAGGCGGGCGCGCCCATCCGGACGCAGACCCTGCTGGACCGCCGCGGCCGACTCTTGGCCGAGATCGACACGCGGGAGATCTGGGGCGCTTGCGGACCGTGCGTCGGGCTCAGCCGCACTCATCTCCAGCAAATCCTAAGCCGAGGCCTCAGCACTGCCGACGTTCGCTTCTCGACCACCGTCGTCGGCCTCGAGACGGATGGCCCTGAGACGGTCGTGACCTTTAGCGATGGCGATGTGCGCGCCTACGACTTGGTCGTCGGGGCCGACGGTCTGCACTCGTCGATCCGGCCCCAGCTATTCCCCGACTCCAAGCCGCGGTTCTGTGGCCAGGTCGGCTGGCGCTTCGTCGCGCCCTGTCCGCCGACGATCGTGGGGTGGACGCTGTTCGCAGGCACACGCGGCGTCTTCTTGCTCATCCCCATCGGCAATGGCCAGGTCTACGGCTACGCCGACGCCGAGGTGTCCACGCCTTTCGCGGACTCGCCCGAAGGCCGGGTCGAGCGGCTACAGATGCGCTTCTCTCACTACGGGTCGCCCGTTCCCGAAGTGCTGGCGCAGCTGTCTTCCGATCAGGTGCACTTCGCAGCCGTGGAGGATATCCTGCAGACGCCCTGGTCGCGTGGCGGCGTGCTGCTGGTGGGCGACGCCGCGCACGCGACCTCGCCGAATATGGCATCCGGCGCCGCTATGGCGTTCGAGGACGCCGTGGTTCTGGCGCGGCTCGTACGCGCCGAAACCGACATGAGCGCCGTGATCGCCGAGTATACGCGGCGGCGCTCGGGTCGTGTGCGCTGGGTTCACACCCAGACGCATCAGCGGGACCGCATACGACGTCTGCCGTCCTTCCTCCGTGACCGGCTCACGCAGCGCTTGGCCGGCAAGGTGTATGCGGCGAACTACACCCCGCTCCTACAGGAGCTCTAGCCTCGATCCCGGCGTTGTCAGGTTGCGAGCGCTGGTCAGTCCTTGGCAGCGTGCGAGGGAGCTACAGCAGCGATCGAACGATCGAGCGACGTCAGCGACGGTGACGGCGGGCAGCGAGAGCTAGCGCGACCCCTTTGCCCCGATCATTCCATACGTCGCCGCCGAATACGCTGCCTAATGCGGCCTGCGTAGCCGATCCCGATCTTCACGCTGTCACTTTCCGCATTCGGCTGGTACGGTATCGCGATGGTCTGCGGTCGCTGCATCGTGTGAGAGTAGATGTCTGCGGCCGGGTTTGTGCCGAGATCGGCCGACGACACGCATGACCGCGGGTCTTCGGCGCGTTCGAATCGCATTGTAACGTATGTTTGGTTGCAGCGAACACTGGATCGGCAAGCGCTTCTCACATGGGCTCACCACGTTCCTCACGAGCGAGAAACAGCGCCGCGCAGTGAGCGCGCACGATGCACTCGATCGCGACGCATTCGAAGGCCGCTACGAAGCCTGGCGTGAGCGGCGCGCGCGCGACGCCGCGCTCGGAGTCGACGCATCGCTGATGGCCCCGGGCGACGGCGGCGCGGGCGGTTTCGGCGGCGGCCGCGGCGGCGATGGCAACGGCGCGGGCGGCGACGGACCGCGGGGCGATCCGTATCCCTGGACCACGACGACGCCGCGCGTGCAGCTCGGGCGCACATGGACGATTCCCTCGACGCACGAGACGGTCGACCTCGGGCGCTTCGATCCCACGCGCGCACCGATCGTGACGATCGAGTCGGGGGACGTGCTGCGCTACGTCGACACCTGGACGCACTTTCTCAGCGCGCTGCAGCCCGGCGTGCCGATCGAAACGCTCGCGGCGCTGCGGTTAAAGAACAAGGGTCGCGGCGTGCACGGCATCATCGGGCCGGTCGCGGTGCGCGGCGCGAAGCCGGGCGATTTGCTGGAGGTGCGTTTCCTCGACTTACGCACGATCGATTTCGGTGCAAACTTTCACAACGCGGGCGCCATCGGCACGGGGTCGCTGCCCGATGAGTTCGCGGCTGGACACGTCCAGTATTTCGACCTGCATGGCGCGGACGGATACGTCGAATTCGCGCCGCACATCAAACTCGAGTCACGGCCGTTCCAAGGCACGTTCGGCGTCGCGGCGCCGGGGCCGGATGCCGTCAGTTCGGTCGCGCCGGGCCGACACGCCGGCAACGTCGACGTCAAGGAGATGACGGCGGGCACCTCGCTCTTCGTGCCCGTCTGGCACGACGGCGCGCTGATCTTTACGGGCGACTCGCACGCGCTTCAGGGCGACGGCGAGGTGAACATCACCGCGATCGAAACCGCGATGGAAGAAGTGCTCGTGCAGGTCATCCTCCACTCGCGCGCGGGCTACGAGTGGCCGATGATCGAGACGGCGACGAACTGGCTGATGCTCGGGATGGACCCCTCGCTCAACGAAGCGCTGCGCATCTCGCTACGCAACACGATCGACTTTCTCTCATCCGAGGCGAAGCTCTCACGCGACGAAGCCTACTCCCTCGCGAGTATCGCCGTCGACTTCCGCGTCTCGCAGATGGTCGACGTCAACAACGGTATCCACGCGCTGATTCCCAAGTCGATCTTTTCGCCCGATTTCCGCGCGACGATGTCGATCGTGTAGCGCTATTTCCCGTTCCAGTGGATCAGGCGGCGATCGAGAATGACGAAGAGCACGTTGAGTGCGTAGCCGAGCAGTCCCGCGATCAGAATCGACGCGTACATATCGGTAACGTGCAGGATCTGCTCGCCCTCGATGATCCGGTGTCCGAGGCCCAGATCGCTCCCGATGAACATCTCCGCGACGACAACGATGACGAGCGCCGTGCTGATCCCGCCGCGTAGCCCGACGAACGTCTGCGGAAGGCTTTCGAAGACCAACACATCGCGGAAAATCGCAAACGACGACGCACCCATCACTTTGGCTGCAAGAACCCGGGAGCGGCGGGCGTTCATGACGCCGTAGGCGCTATTGAACATGACGATCAGAAAGACGGAGAACGCCGCGATCGCGACTTTGTTGATATCGCTGATGCCGAAGAAGAGGATGAAGAGCGGGATGAGCGCGCTCGCCGGCGTCGAGCGAAAGAAATCGACGACGAATTCGACGCTGCGATAAAGGCGGACGTTACTGCCGAATACGATGCCGACCGGCACGCCGAGGAGCGCTCCGATCGCGAACGATTCGAGCGTTCGCTCGAGCGTGACCAGCGTGTCGGCGACGAGGCTTCCGTTGACGAGCCCCTGGACGAGGTAGGTCAGCGTCGCGATCGGTCCGGGCAGCAGCACGGCGCGGACGACGTGCGCGGCGCAGACAGCCTCCCACAGCGCGAAGAACGCGACCGGCCCGACGAGCGGAAGGAGGAGGTCGGCCGAGGGCAGGGCCACGCGCGCGCGAGAACGGCTTTGGCGTTCCGGACGCGTCGCGTCGACGGTCGTCATCGTGCCATCTCCGTGCGGAAGAGGTCGAGTGCCCGCGACTTCGTTGCGATGAAGTGCGGATCGCTCATGACCTCGGTCGTTCGCGGACGCGGCGTGTCGTAGGCGATGTACTCAACGACGCGCGTGGGACGCCGGCTCAGCAGCAGAATCCGATCGGCGAGGTACACGGCCTCTTCCAAATCATGCGAGACGAGCACGGTCGTCAGCCCGGTTTCCATGAAGACGGTTTGGAGTTTGTCTCTGATATAGAGCGTCATTTCGTAATCGAGTGCGGAGAACGGTTCGTCCAGGAAGAGCACGTCGGGATCGGCGACCAGCGCGCGCAAGATCGCGACGAGTTGTTGTTGGCCGCCGGAAAGCTCGTAGACGCGGCGTTTGAGATCGAGCGTGATCTCGAACTTTGCGAGTAGAGCATCGACTCGCTCGCGCTTGAGGCTTTTCGAGACGCCCCGCACGCGGAGCGGATACTCGATGTTCTCCAGCGCGTTCCACCAGGGGAAGAGCGAATCGCGATAGTTCTGGAAGACGTAGCCGATGCGCGCGCTACGGAAATCGCGGCCGCCGATCTCGATCGTCCCGCCGTCCAACGGCACGATGCCGCTCATCATGTTGACGAGCGTCGACTTACCGCAACCGTTGGGCCCGAAGATCGTCGTGAATTTTGCCCGCGGCACGTCCAGATCGAAGCGGTCATAAATCGTTTGAGAGCCGAACGATTTCATCAAGCCGCGAACGACGACGAATGCTTCGTCGTCCGCAACCGGGACGCGCGCGACCTCTTCGGTAGCCGTCACGGCCTGTAGATCATCGACGCAACGTCGAGTTTATGCGAGAGAATGTGCTTCTCGGCGAAGAGGTCGTAATTTTTTTGGAAGTAGCCGATCTCATACGCGTGAAACTCGTCGTAGAGCGTGTAATCGAGGGCGGGCACGGCTTCGGCGAGCTTGGCATCGAAGCGCGTGTAGTCGGGGTAAATCCGACGTGCGGCGTCGATCTTAGTACGGACTTCGTCGAAGCCGCGCTTCATGCCGGCGACATACTTCTTGACGAATGCGGGATGCTTCGTCGAGAAATCCGTCGAAAGAACGGCCGCCCCGCCATACCACGGCGCGTTTGCATCTCCGAGGAGATACTTCGACCGAACGCCGCCCTCGAGGACCGACGTCGTGCCGTCGAGTCGACCGACGGTGCCATTGGGTTCATACGTGTAGGCCGCGTCGATTTGGCCGGCCGCGATCGAGGCGATGTGCTGCGACGGTGACATCTCCATGGGTGCGGTGTCGATCCCGTTCTTCGCAAAAATGAGCTGGGCTTCGAGGACCGCCTGCGGGCCGACGCCGGTCGCGAGGCGCTTGCCCTTGAGATCGGAGATTTTCTTATAGGGCGCGCCTTTCGCCACGATGATCTCGTCGAGGACGGATTTCGCATTACTGAGGTTGGCGGCGAGAATCTTGAAGAGGTTCGGTTGGGCGATTTGCGCGAGCGCGAGTTGCGTCGAACCGGTGCCGGTTGCCGTCGCATCGATGCGCCCGGCCAAGAGGGCTTCGGTGACTTTGACTTGATCGGCGAACTTGACGAGCTCGACGTCGATACCGGCCGCCGTAAAGAACCCCATCTTCTCCGCTACAAAGAACGGTAGCGCTGCGGAGACGGGCCAGTAGCCGACCAGAAGCTTCGGTGCGGTCTGCGCACCCGAAACCAGCGGAAGTGCGAAAGAAGCCGAGCCAGCGGCCACGGCACCCAAAAACGACGATCTTTTCAAACGAAACTTCCGAAGTGTCGAGGTGGATGAGGTTCTATGTTGGTCGACACCCAGCCGTAGGTCACTAGACATCTGGTAAAGGGAGCCCTCTACGCGACGCCGGTCTCGAGTGAGCGCGCGCGATCGAGGCGGATTGCCCCATCGAGCGCCGCCTGCTCGTCGGGGATCAGCACGAGCGCGACCCCGTCTCGGCGGTAGCCGAACGGCGTCGGTCCGTAGACCCGAGCCGTCGCGCGCTTCTGCCCGAGGGCAGTCGCCCTCCGCTCGGCGATTGCCTCTCGCTCGCATTGGGCGACGACGCGAGCCGCTCGGACCCGCGCTCGCACGCACCGCATTCGGCTATCGTGGCTTTCGCGATGGTTACGGCTGCTGCATCGTGTACGACTAGATTAAACTCGCGATCGACCTGAATCGGGCGGCGCCCGAACTTCTGGACGGGATTCACCATGTCGGACTCTATCTCTCGCGGCAAAGTGCTCTCGCTGCTCGCCGGCGCTCCGGTCGCCGTCGTCGTTCTGACGACCGCCGTCTCTGCAGCCGACGACTCGGCCGGGACCAAAGCGAAGTATAAATACATCGACAAGCCAGGCCCAAAGGGCGAGGTCTGCATCGGCTGTGCACTCTTTCTGGCGCCCGCGGCTTGTGTCGTCGTCAAGGGCAGGATCAGCCCGAACGGCTACTGTGTCGCGTACGCGCCGAAGGCGACGTAAGCCACGTGACGCTCGTCCAAGCTCGCCACGGCTCGCACACGCCGGACGTCACGTGCGGTTCGAGCCGGACGTGCTAGTTGACGTCCCGCGCGACGATGATGCAAGTGATGCGGCACGCCGGGACGACGGTCGAGCGATACCGCAGCCATGGCGGTCCGTGCCTGCCTACGTTCTCCTAGCGTCGCTCTCGCTCGTCGTTCTCTCGCTCGCTCAACGTCCGCGAATAGCCGCTGCCTTACCGACGTTTGCGCAGGCCTATCAGGTCGATTGCAGCGTCTGTCACAGCATGGTCCCGGCGCTCAACGCGTACGGGCGCTACGTGCAATCGACGGCGTTCGCCGCGCTCGATGCCGGAATCCTCAGGCGCGCGGTCCCGCTCGTCGTTCGCGAAGGCGTCAACTACCATAGCGCGGGCAACCTCGCTTCCAATGAGCCGAGCGATCGATACACCTACGGCAACCTTTCCGCCAATCTCGTCGGGGTGCTCAACAAATCGTTCTCGTATCGCTTCGAGCAGTCGCTCTACGAGAACAACGTGGGCGGCGGTTCGACCGGGCACTTTTGGATCGCGTACAACCAGCTGCTGCACGGAGACGGCCATCTCATCGTCGGCAAGGTGGATGCGCCGGCTCCGCCCGCATTTAGCTACTGGCACGACGCCAGCGCTTTCTCGAGCCCCGAGATCGCCGTCGGACAGCTCGGCTATCTACTCGACGGCACGCGCTGGGGCGTCGGCTTCAATTACGTTCCGAAGAACTACGTGAAGCAACCGTACAAGTCCAACTGGCATATCTCGGAAACGCGCCGTCGCTCTATAATCCGTCGGTCTTCTCCAATTCGAATCCGTACGCGCCGGACCAATCTGGGAGCGATCGAGCGTTCCAGTACAAGGTAGCCTTTGCGCGACCCGATCAACCGATCGAGGCAGGCGTGTATGGCGCGGTCGGAAGCTACATCTGGCGAACGGCTACGCGCATCCGTCGGATGCGTACCGGGCGACGGGCGTGTATGCGCAGCGCGATCCGGTAGGACACGTCCCCGGCGTGCTCGTCTTCTACCAGCACACGTACGACGCAAACGTCGGACCCGGCGACGGAAGCACGCCGCTCGTGCAGAGTGCGACGAGCCGAGCCTTCGCGCTCGAGCTCTCCGAATCGTTTCTGCATGGTGACGTCATGCTCGCCGTTCGACCCGTCGAATACCTCAGCGGACTCCAAGCATCGGCAACCGGATTCGACACGGAGAGGACGGCACAACCGCATTACGGCACGTTCAACGTCATCGCGCGGGATCCGAAGTTCTCGCCATACCTCTACTTCGTATTCGAATCGGGGGTCGGTGCGGCTTCGGACGCACGGTACGCTCAACCGGCATGGACCGCGCAAGTCCGGTGGGCCGCTCCGCTCTTCGGCGCGCCGGCGATCAGGAGGGTACCGGCGGGCCTGCGTCCAGTCGCTGTCGCCGACGCGACGCCGGCCGCGAGCACGAGCGTCGGCACGTCGGACGCATCACCGTCGCCCGAGGCCGTGCAGGCCGGCAAGGCGGTCTTCGTAGCGAACTGCGCGGCCTGTCATAATGCGAACGGCACGGGCGGCGCCGGTCCGAGCCTGCATCAGGTCGCAACGACGAAGACGTTCGCCCAGACGGTCGACTTCATCGAGCATCCCTCGGGCGGCATCATGCCGAAGCTCTATCCCGGCACGCTGTCCGAGGCGCAGGTGAAGGAAGTAACGGCGTACGTTCGAGCGACATTCCACTGAGGCCGTAGGACCGGGCCGCCGCGTCGCGTAACACGCGGCAGTCGCGCCGACCTGACGATCGGCGACGGAACGGGACCTGCGAAACGTCCGGGACCCGGCGGATGCGCGGCGAGAACGGGACGGCGATCTCCGCCGGCGATCGGTTCCGCGCCGGATGCGGGACGCGCGCGCGCGAAGCTCGTCGGTCTTCGTACCGAGGAGGCCGCCATCCCGCTCCCGCTCCCGCTCTTCATGCTCGCGCTCGCCGCATTCGCCATCGGGACGAGCGAGTTCGTCATCGTCGGCCTGCTCCCCGATCTCTCGCACGACCTGCACGTCACGATTCCGACCGCCGGGCTGCTCGTGACGGGCTACGCGCTCGGCGTCGTCATCGGCGCGCCGATCCTCGCGATCGCCACGGCGAAGGCGCCGCGCAAGGCCGCGTTGCTCGCGCTGATCGCAACGTACGCGGCCGGGAACGCGCTCTGCGCGCTGGCGCCGACCTACGCGCTGCTCATGGCCGCGCGCCTGCTGACGGCGCTGTGCCACGGTGCGTTCTTCGGGATCGGCTCGATCGTCGCGGCGCAACTCGTCGCGCCGGAGAAGCGCGGCCAGGCGATCGCGATCATGTTCAGCGGCCTCACGCTTGCGAACGTCCTCGGCGTCCCCGCCGGCACCGCGCTCGGGCAGTTTGCGGGCTGGCGCGCGACGTTCTGGTGCGTCGTCGCGATCGCGCTCGTTGCCACAGCCGCGATCGCGCTGTTCCTGCCGCCCCAGCAGCCGCCGGAGCTCAGCAGCCTGCTCGGGGAGTTCGCCGTGATGCGCAAGCCGCAGGTGCTGCTCGCGATGCTCATGAGCGTGCTGCTCTCCGCGAGCCTCTTCAGCGTCTTCACCTACGTCACGCCGATGCTCGAACGCGTCGCGCACGTGACGCCGAGCGGCGTGACGTGGCTCTTGCTGTTCTTCGGCGTCGGAATCACGGCGGGCAATCTCATCGGTGGCCGGCTCGGCGACTGGCGGCTGATGCCGAGCATCGCGGCGGTCCAGATCGGCATCGTCATCGTGCTCGCGCTCTTCACGGTGACGCTGCCGAACGGCATCGCCGCGGCGATCACGCTCGTCCTGTGGGGGTTGCTGACGTTCGCGATGGCGACGCCGCTGCAGATGCGTGTCATCGACACCGCACCCGAGGCGCCGAATCTCGTCGCGACGCTCAATCAGGGCGCGTTCAATCTCGGCAACGCCGGCGGCGCGTGGTTCGGCAGCATCGCCCTCGGCGCGGGCCTCGCCTATCAATCGCTGCCGTGGCTCGGCGCGGGCCTCGGGGCGCTCGGCCTCGCGACAACGGTGGCGTCGATGGTGCTCGATCGTCGCGCTCGAGCGTAGCCTCGTTCGCCGGCGTCGGCCTCGATGTTGCTACGGTTCGTAGGCGAGCATCATCGACGCCGGATCCATCACGTCCCAACACTCCACGAGAGCCGCGATCGGTGCTTCGTCGCCAACGAGCGCGGCGACGGATTCGACGCGTAGGATTCCACTTTCTCCTGCCTTCGGACTTTTCAAAGATGGGAAGCCGCTTCGCTCTCCTCGCCGATGCCCTCAGCGGCACCCTTCAGAACTCGTTTGCACGATCGTCGCGCTCGAGCGTCCGTTCAACTATACTATCGACGGCAATCTGGCGCCGATCAACCGCGCTACCAGATGACGACGCATTGCTCGCTTGCGTCGACCGGCAGAATCGTCAGGCAGCCGCCGGAGACTTCCTAGCGGCGCGCGAGCCGTTCCCGACGAGGTCCGGCACGTTCGCTCCGTCGAGATGATCCGTGAGGACCTTCGAGCCGCCACGCGACGGCCGGACTCGAGACGCCCACGGAGCACTCGCTCGTGCGTCGGCTCCTCCGCCGCGACAGCCGCGCCCGCGGGACGGCCGTACGGAAGAAGGAGCCGCTCCTCATCGAGCAGTTACCGTCGATCCTCACGGCAATGCCGGACGACCAGCTCGCGACACGCGATCGGGCGCTCCTACTCCTCGGCTACGCCGGGGCGTTTCGGCAAAGCGAGCTCGTCGCTCTCGACGTCGAGCAGTTACGGTCTCGAAGGCGGGGTGCTACGTCTGGATTACGAGCGCAAAGAACGACCCGCGGAAAAAGGGTCGAGAGCTCTTCGTAACACGCCTGCCGACGACGTCGATTAAAGCCGGAGTTTGTGCCGTAGCTGCGCTGAAGGAGGATGGCTTGAGATCGCTCGGGCAACCAGGCCGGCTCGCTGATCACTGTTACGTCTACCTCTAATTTCCGTTAGGCCGAGGTTACACAAGCGATGCACTCGCATAACCTCGTGGAACTACAACGCGCTTGAGATCACCTAATCATTTCTTCGCGCGATGACCGCAAATTCGGCACGTCTTGCTCCGATCCGCACGTAGACGAGCGCAATCGACGCCCCGGTTCAAAAAAAACGGGTCGACGACGCCATCGTCGCTACTTCAAGTAACCGGCTTGTCTTATAACGCGCGTCACCTGATCTTGAGAGAGCTGCAGTTGCTGCTCTAGTGTTTTGAGTCGTAAGTTCATTGATTATTAGCGCAAGATTTTGCTATCATTGGTTATGGCCGGACGTCCCTTGCGCGACTTACAGATTACCGAAGCCGAGCGCGGCGAGCTCAAGCGCTTAGCGCGTCGGCCCAAGTCTGCGCAAGCGTTGGCGCAACAAGCAAGCATCGTACTGCACTGTGCCGAGGGCCTCTCGAATAACGAGGTGGCCGACCGTCTTGGCATCGCGAGCGCGACCGTGGGCACGTGGCGATCGCGCTTTCGTCACGAGCGGCTGCAGGGCCTGAGCGATGCACCGCGTTTCGGGACCACCTCGCAAAATCGGCGACGACGTAATCGAAGCAGTCGTCGCCAAGACGTTGACGTCGCGGCCGAAAGGCTCGACGCGTTTGAGTACGCGCGAGTTGGCAGCCGAGACCGGTCTCTCGCAATCGACGATCGTGCGCGTCTGGCATACCTTTGGTCTGCAGCCGCACCGCTCCGAGAAGTTCAAACTCTCCACACACCCGCTATTTATCGAGAAGACTCGCGACATCGTGGGACTGTACATGTCGCCGCCGGAAAATGCGCTGGTCTTGTGCGTCGATGAGAAATCGCAAGTCCAAGCGCTGGACCGTACGCAACCGATCTTTCCCATGCGCCCGCGCGTGCCCGAGCGGCAGTCTCACGACCACCTGCGCCATGGAGTGACCTCGCTCTTTGCGGCGTTCAACGTTCAAACGGGAAAGGTCATCGGCTCGTGTCATCGGCGCCATCGGCACCAAGAGTTCTTGAAGTTTCTGCGTCGCGTCGATGTGGAGACTGCCGGCGAGCAAGACGTTCATCTCGTGCTCGACAACTACGCGACGCATAAAGCTCCTGCGGTCAAGCGTTGGTTCACTCGCCATCCGCGCTTTCACGTTCACTTCACGCCCACGAGTTCGAGTTGGCTCAACCAAGTCGAACGATTCTTCGCCGAGATTACGCGCAGACGAATTCGGCGCGGAACGTTCACGAGCATCTCAAATCTCGAAGATGCGATTCGCGAGTACCTCGAGCATTACAACGAGCAGGCGAAGCCGTTCACCTGGACAGCCACGGCGGACTCCATTTTCGCAAAATTGTCGAAGCATAATCGATCGAACTCATGACTCAGAACACTAGCTTGGAATACCGACCGTGTCGTAGAGGGCGTCGAGATCGATCGAGAGAGGGATCGAGGCGCAATCGAGGATTCCGGCTGTGGTGGCCGGTGATAGCCGCCACCCGGCGTCGGAACGTTGGAGGAGCTGGACCCAGCGTTTTCGCGAGTCGAGCATCACGTATTCTTCGAGGGTGTCGATGGACTGATAGTCGCGCATTTTTGGTCCGAGGTCTTCTCGAGCCGTCGATTCTGATAGGACTTCGAGGATGAATTTCGGGTGACGCATCACGAGGCTATCGTTACGGTCGCGCTCATCGCACGTTAGGAAGACATCGGCGTATCGCGTACTGCGAGCCGTTTCTATTCGCACGTCCGAACTGTAGGTGCGACTCGGCCGTGCTGCCGGAAGAATGATACTGATGAGCTCGGTCGCCAACTGATTATGAGCGCCGGTGCCGCCGGCGAGTCCGAGGACGCTGCGGTCTCCGAAGAGCGGATAGATATAGCCATCGACGAACTCGTGTTTTGCTTCTTGCCAAAGCTCCCATTCGAGGAACTCCGCCTGGGTGAGGGGTTCATTTGGCTGGGCAATCATGCTGGGTACTCCGTCGTTCGCTTCGCCTCAGCGGTCATTGGGCGAGCTCTGCAAACCTCACGTTGTTCCTCATTGACTCTGATCGGGCATGGCGCCTTCGACCGCGCTGTCGAGAACGTGGACGCCTCGCGTACGCTCCCATGCTGATCGTGGCTCAGCGTGCGTTCTCCGAAGCTACCGGAACGAACTGACCGAGTCCAAATGCGCGTATCGCCCCAGTGCGAGCGGGCCCGATCCCGCTTGCGAGAACGCGAGCTCGATCGCAAAGCCGATGCAGGTAAGGAAAGCACGTCGGCGCATTCGTCGAAATGTGTCACCGAGTGTCTTTCGCCGCGCGCGCGAACCGATGAGCTGAGCGCCGTTCGAGCTTTCCACCGATAGGGGTTCGGAAAAGCTCACCGCCCCAGCTCTTCGCGGCGTCGCGCGAGGAACGCGGCGGAGACGCCGATGCGCGCCGCGAGATTTGGATCGTTCGCATCGAGCGCCTCGCGTTCGAGCGACGCGACGAACGCTCGATACGCGCGCTCGTCGATGTCGAACGGCGCTAGGTGCTCGAGATCGATCGTCCCGCGCGAGAGCACGATCGCGCGCTCGATCGTGTTCTCGAGCTCGCGCACGTTTCCGCGCCACGGCCGCATGGCCAGTTCCCGCATCGCCGCGTCGGAGATCGCGACGCGCTGCCCCGATCGACTCATCGCCCGAGCGAGGAAGTGGTCGACGAGCACGGGGATGTCGTCGAGCCGATCGCGCAGCGGCGGCATCGTAATCTCGACGACGCCAAGCCGATAGTACAGGTCCTCAAGAAACCTGCCCGCCTCGACTTCCGCATGGAGGTCGCGGTTGGATGCGGTGACGATGCGTGCGTCGATCTTGATCGACTCGTTTCCGCCGAGCCGCTCGATCGTGTGCTCCTGGATGGCGCGCAGGAACTTCGCCTGCATCGCGAGCGGTAGCTCGCCGATCTCATCGAGGAAGAGCGTGCCGCCGGCCGCCGCTTCGAAGCGTCCGATGCGCTGCACCATCGCGTTCGCGAACGCCCCCTTCTCGTAGCCGAAGAGTTCGCTCTCGAGGAGCGCCTCCGGCACGGCCGCGCAGTTGATCGCGACGAACGGTCCGCTCGCCCGCGCCGAATAGGCATGGATGGCGGTTGCGACGAGCTCCTTGCCCGTCCCCGATTCGCCGCTGACGAGCACGGTCGCGTCGCTCTGCGCCACGCGGCCGATGAGCTTGAAGACCCGCTGCAGCGCCGGGCTCGTCCCGACGATCCGCTCGGTCGCGGCGATCGGCACGTCGATGTGCCGTTGCGCGCGCGCGAGGTCGCTCGTGAGTCGCGCGTGATCGAGCGCGCGACGGAGCGTCAGGCCGATCTCGTCGGGATCGGGCGGCTTCTTCACGTAATCGTAGGCGCCGGCCCGCATGGCTTCGATGGCGCGCGATCCGCTGCCGAATGCTGTCATGACGATGATCGGCACGCGGCCTGCGCCGCGCTCGACGAGCAATTCTTGGCCGTTGCCGTCGGGAAGCCGGAGATCGAGCAGAATCGCCGCGACGTCAGGTGCGGCCGACGCCTCGCGAGCTGCGGCGAGCGTCGCCGCCTCGCGCACGACGAAGCCGTCGGCTTCCAGGAGCTCGCCGAGCGCTCGGCGTGCGCCGTCGTCATCTTCGACGATCAGGATGATGGGGGCGTCGGTCATGTCGTCGTCTCCAGCGCGCGCGGGATCAAGTGGAGCGTGAAGGTGATCGTGCCGTCATCGTTCGTGACGGCGAGCGTCGCGTCGTGCCACGATCTTCAGGGCGATCGCAAGTCCGAGCCCGGTACCGTGAGGCGTGTTCGCCGCGAAGGGCTCGAAGCTCTCGGTCATGCGGCCCGGAGCGATCGCGGTCGCGAGGCCGATCCGCGTGTCTCGAGTCGTCATCGGGAGCGATTCTGCAAGCTGCGTGCCAAACCGCTCTCGGCGGCCGAGCGACGACTCCGATCGTGGATGCTGGGCGCTCGTCTCGTCGAGGAGCGGCGAGTATCCCTGGTGAGATCGGGATGCCAAGCGATGTCCACGATACGCCGTCATCATCGCGTCGTGAGCAGCAGACTCTCGACGGCGAGGAGCAGCGCGACCGGCATGGCGAGCGCGCCCACGCGTAGGAATCGCCACGCGTCGATCTCGATCTCCTCGCGGCGCAGCGCCAGGAGCCAGAGGATCGTCGCGAGCGAGCCCGTCACCGATAAATTCGGTCCGAGATCGATGCCGATCGCGACCGCGCTGCGAAATGCTTCACTCACGTGCGCGCCGGAGATCGTCGTTCCCGCGATCAGCCCCGCGGGAAGATTGTTGATGAGGTTTGAGCCGATGCCCGCCGCGAACGCCGCGGCGGCGATGGCGAGCGGCGCCGGTAGGCCGGAGGCGGCGTTCGCCGCGAGCTTCGTCCACGTGAGCAGTCCCGTTTCTTCGGCCGTCGAAACGAGGACGAAGAGCCCGGCCACGAGCAGCAGCACCGTCCACGAGACCGAGCGGAGAACCGGCACGGCGGCACCACGGTCGACGAGCGCGACCACCGCATACACGAGACCGCCCGCGATGACGGTGACGGTGCCCAGATTCGCACCGAAGCCCGAACTCACGACGAGCGCGACGGCGGTGAGCGCGATCCCGAAGAGCGTGATCCGGCCCCCCAGCTCGAGTCGCTTCGCTTCCGCCTCGCCCTCGACGTCGCCGGCGAGATCCCGTCGGAAGAGAAAGAAGAGCACGCCATACGTGATCGCGATCGAGAACAGCGACGGCAGCGCGAACGCGCCGATCCATTTCGCGAGCGGCGGAATGTCACGCGCGAAGACGACGAGATTCGCCGGGTTGGAAATTGGGAGCACGAAGCTCGCGGCGTTTGCAATGAGCGCGCAGGCGAAGAGATAGGGCAACGGCTTGACCTTCGCCGCTCGGACCGCCGCGGCGACGGCCGGCGTGAGCACGACCGCCGTCGCGTCGTTCGAGAGCACGGTCGTCACCACGATTCCAATTGCATAGATCAGCGTGAAGAGCTTCGTGCGTGAGCCACCGCTGGCGCGGACCGCTCGGCTCGCGATCCAGTCGAAAACGCCCTCGCGACGTGCGATCTCGGCCAGCAGCATCATGCCGGTCAAGAAAAGGTAGACGTCGGTTCCCTTGGACACGGCGTGCAGGACGCCGCCGATCGGCAGCAGCTGCGCCGCCGCAATGACGGTCGCGCCACCGAGCGCCCAGATCCATTCGGGAACCTTGAACGGGCGTGCGAGTACGCCGACGATCGCAACGAGGCAGACCGCCCAAATGGCGATCGCATGCTCGAGTTGAGTAACGTGCGCGTACGAAATAATGGCCTCGTGAAGCAAAGCGAGGAAGAAAGTGTCGAGCCACGGGATGCCCCATGAGCTCAACTTGCATCTATCCGTTCATTGTCTTCGCCGGCGCTCGGCGCGGCGATGAACGGGCGGGCGCCACTGGGCGGCGTGACCGGCGCCGTTGCGGTCGGCGCGGCGTTGATCATCGCAGGTGTCTCCCTCATCGCTCGATTCTAACGTCGGGTCGGCCATAGGCGAACGTGCCTCCGCGCGACAAGGATACCGAGCGCTCGAGCTCGGCTCAGCTCGATGGGCACACCGTGTCGAGGGCTGCGCGCGTGGCCGGATCCTCCGCTTGGCCATCCGGGCGAGAATATATCACCCGATACACCGTGTCGCCGTCGACAAAGATGACGTTCTCATATTGACCCGGCAGGTCGTCATCGGGCCGCTCGTAGGCGAGATACCACCCGTCGCGCGTGCCGTTGCACACGCGCTGCGCTCTGCTATCGCTCATCGCGATACCGTCGGGAGTCAAGCTTTCGGTGATGTCGTGAACCGCATCTTGTATCGACGGTCCGCTCAGATACGTCGTCTTCAAGTGCAAGATGAACACGCGTGGTACGAACGCGCCTTTCGCATGCTTGAAGTCGAGCCAGAGGCTCGTATCGGCTGCCGCACCGTTTGCGAGGTCTTGTGTCGCCCAATTCGGCGGTAAACGGAAGCGGCCGCTGTGATGCGGCGTGAACGTCAACGAGCCCGAGGCTCCATGATACGGTTTCGGAGTCGGGGGGGAAGCCCGTGACGGCGGCTTTCGTCGCAGGTGCGGCCGTTGTAGGTAACGGTGTAGCGCGGGCCTCGGCGCGATGGCGATCTTCTTCGGTACGACCGGTTTTCGCTTCGCGGGTCGAACGGGTACGGGCGTTTGAACGACGGCAGGCTGCGATCGACGCGGGGGCGGTCGACGTGCGTGGCGCTTCGGGAAGCGTCGCCGGTCGATATGGAGCATCGCGACGTTGACTTTCGAGACGATGACGTGTCGTCTTTGCTCGTACTGATGATTGACGGCGAGCGGATACGTCACCCAGAGGGCGAGGTTGAGACAGGCCGAAGCGACGAGCGACCACAGCAGCCGTCGGCGAGTCCGAGCTCCGAATCGACGGCTGGTGAGCGTCCGGCCGGCGATCTTTGGGTCAGTTCGTTGCGTCATGCTCCAGCCTTATGACGTCAGCGCGATCACTCACCATTCCTCGACGTGATTCAACGCGGGTCCCAGCCGATACCGTTGACTTGCAAAGAACGAACGAGGGCTTCCCTATGCGAACGAAGCGAGGCGAATTCTCGCGTATCGATCGACGGCGGCATCGAAGCCCTTCGCGGCTGAAGATGTTCGTGCTGCTCTTCGGCTTCAAGCAAGGCGAAAAGACGACGACGCGAATGAACCTCCGCCACGCACGCGTTTGAGCATGCTAACGCCGTTTCGATGGCGCCATCATCGGTCGGCGTACGCGGCCGCAAATTCGATATGGTGCCCGCGTTCGAGGCAGCGCTCGCGTTGCACTACGGCCGCAACGTCGTCAACGCTGATGCGCTCCCCAACGGCCTGGAATGGCGCAGAACTCGTTTCGCATCGCCGAACGCGACCTCATGCTCTCGCCCCAGCTTCCGCGATCCTTAAATGGTCTGAATACGTGCAATTGCGATCACCCCAGTTTCTGAAGCCGTCGGGCCTAATCGGCGGCTTGGGGAGCGGAACTTCGTTCTACGTCATCTCCGCGGCGGTGGATTCCACGTTCGATGCCGGCGTCCAAACGCGATCACTCCTCGTAGACGGATGCAGTCGCTCGCCACACTGCCGGAGATACCACGTGACCGTTCGCCATGTACGCCCCATCGCCGCATGCTTGATCGCCTTCGCTGCAGGTTCTCTCCCCGCCGGAGCCGACGACGCCGAGGCCTCGACTGATGCTGCACAACTGATGCAACGCGTCGCGAAAACGTATGCGGAATCAACGCGTGGTATTCTCGGCGTTCGTTCGCAAAGTCTCCTCGTCATCAAGGCGCCCGTCTTCGGACGCAAGATTCGGAACGACGGCTGGTTCGTCTTTGAGAACGGGACGCTCTCAAAGAGCAATCAGACGCGCGACCCGCGCCAACCGCCGCTGCGCGACCCGTTCCGCAAGGAGTACCTGAGCGACTACTCGTTCTCGTTCGCCGCCTGCACGGATTGTGCGCCCGGCGTAGTCGCGGTAGCGTTCTCGAGCCGCTTCAAGGATGTCGAGCACGCCTCGGGCACGATCGTCGTCGATCCGGCGACGGCGCTCATCATCACGGAAACGGAGAAGCCGTACAAGCTGCCATGGCCGACGCAAGATGGCGCGCTCGTGGCAACCTGGGGCAGCGCTGGCGGTGGATGGTTTCCGAAAACGATATCCGGCAGTTTCGTCGGCCGCATCGGACCCTTCGTTGGTCACGCGTACTATGCGCAGACCTTGACGGCCTACAGCCGCTTTCCCGATGTCGACGACGCGGCAAAGTCGCTTGCAAGCGTTGCGCTTCCGTCGACCGTCAATTACTGAACGCAAATCAGGCGATGTTCGCGCCTGCAGAATGGTCGCTACACGTTTGAGGCGTAAGAAGATGGCGTCCGAGATCGCCCGTGTGCCGTATCTACGGTTGCACTTGCATCCTGTACCTCGGTCCTCGTCCGGTCGAGCGATGCGATAAGCGTACGCAACGAGGTGGCATACGTTCGTTTTCCCGATGAACTTCAGAGCACGCACGTGAGCGACTCGTTCGAGGACGACACCGTCGCGATGCGCGCAATGGCGACGGGTCGCCGCGAGGCGCTCGCCGCGCTCTATGCGCGATACGGCGGCCTCGCGTACGCACTCGCGCTGCGAACCGTCGGTGATTCCGGCATGGCCGAGGAAATCGTGCAGGATGCGTTCGTCGCGCTCTGGCGGAACGCAGAGCGCTATAACGCCGACCGCTGCTCGCCCCGCACGTGGATCATGACCATTGTGCGCAATCGTGCAATCGATGCGTTGCGGCGGCGCGATCGCGAGCCCGCGCGCGAGGCCATGGACGCAAGCCAGCCGGGTGCCATCGACGAGCCTTGGCCGGAATATTGGAGGAGCCATTGCAGCACCGCTATCCGTGGCGCGCTCGCCGAGCTCGCCCCGGAGCAACGCACCGTCGTGGAACTCGGTTTCTTCGGCGGTCTCTCGCATAGCGAGATCGCGTCGCACCTCGGCGCTCCGCTCGGTACGATCAAGAAGCGCATGCGTAGTGGCCTCCAACGCTTGCGAATTTCGCTCCACGGTGCATTCACGGATTCGGTGACGCGATGAGCGAGCACGTCGTCGATCGGATCGACGCCTACATCTTCGGAGAACTTTCGCCCGAGGCAGCATCTCTGGTCGACGAGCACACACGGACGTGCGCCGCCTGTCGCGAAGCGCTCGCCGACGCGCGCGCCGTCCTTGACGTCTTGCCACACGCGCTCGAACCAATCGAACCGCCGCAGCGGGTGCTCGACGGCATCATGGCGCGCATCGCAGCGCCGCCCGAACGCACAACGCTCCTGCGCTCGCCGCGTCGGGCGACGGCGGCGTGGGCGCTAGCCGCGTGCCTCGCGCTCGCGCTGCTCGGCGACGGTATCCTCGCAGCGCGGCTTGCGAACGCGACTGATCCCGGTGCCGTGGCGCTCGTAACGCCGAGCGCCTCGCCGGCGCTCGTACCGACGCCCTCGCAACCCACGAGTCCGCCGTCGCCGCGAGCGAGCGTTCGCTCGTTGCCGAGCATCGCGCCGACCGCGCGCGCGACGTCGGTTGCGTCGCCGATTTTCACCGAGCAACCGCGGAGCACGCGCGACGCGGCGGAATTGCGGATCGCGAGCGCCCGATCCAAGCGCGACGTCACGCGTCTCAATGCGCTTCTCGTCGCGCGCGACCAGGAGCTCGCGCGACTCCGCGCGATCGCGACGCAGGATGCCGGTCAGCTCGCGCAAGTGCACGAACGGCTTATTCGCAGCGGAAGCGAGGGTAGGCCGAGCGCGGCGGGCGTGGTCGCTGCGCTCGAGAACGGCCGCGTTTACTCAGTCAACGGTATTGTGGCTCACGAGGCGTGGCAGGGCACCGTCGTGCAGGCCACGCCAACGTCGAACGCGCTTCTCTTCACACGCGCGCCGAGCGCGCCCTCCGGCGATGAGTATCAGGTCTGGGTCGTGCGCAAGCAGCGCACGTATCGTATCGGTCGCGTCACGCCGCATGTCGACACAACGCTCGAGATGCCGATGCCGCTCGAAGCGGGCGACGTCGTCGCGTTCTCGGAAGACCGTCCCGGAGCGACGACGCCGACGCAACCGTATCTCATGGAACTCGCAATCACGCAATAGGCGGCGGAAGAATTTCTGCGCGATGCCGCGTTTCCGAGCCGACGTTACGACTTCGCGTCGTCGTGCGATGCGACGTTAGAGCAACTTGTCGAGCGTGATTGGGAGCTCGTAGATGCGTTTTCCGGTCGCGTTGTAGATCGCGTTCGCGATCGCGGCGGCGACGCCGGTGATCCCGATCTCGCCGATGCCATGCACGCCGCCCGCGGCG
>JAABUJ010001663.1_pt1 | contig 31037 bp, 22 predicted proteins | sample 5559131 | NCBI WGS metagenome assembly JAABUJ01 (sample SAMN10711875, study PRJNA513366) | rock metagenome | isolation source: Antarctica rocks | place: Antarctica: Victoria Land, Mt New Zealand nord | collected 2016-01-07
GCGCCTGCGCACCGTCCCGCGGACGACACCACCACCGCTGCCGCTGCTGACCCGCCCGGCCATACCAACCCGCACGCACCACCACCGATTTCAGGTGCTCCCCGCAAACCGGCATCTCCACTACGCGTGCATATCCCGCCTAGGCGACATAGGACACATGTTCGCCTACCGTTAGGCCTGTGAGCGTGGTTTGCCGGCTCCTAGCGTTGAAGCGCGCCCTGTTCGACCGAGGTCGCGGCAGCCATACCCTCTCGCGGCCTGCTTCCAGTCGTCATTGGAGGGTCAGCGAGTCACCGCTCAGCGCCCCCTCGAGCTCAAGGCCAGCCTGCGGGTCGCAGCAGACGAGCACGGCAGAGCCCGGATGGTCGCCGGCGACCTGCACGACTGAAGCTGGCCCCTACTGCGGCCGGTGCACCCGTGTCACGACTCGTGTTCAGAGTGGAGGATCCTGGGATGGACACGACTCAGACGGACGTCTCCGACCTTGTGGCCCAGGTACATGCGGCGGGAGGGGCCTTCTGGGTTCGGCTTGCGCTCGAGTCTCGAGCGGACGGTTGGTTTCCCTTGCTAGCCGAGGTCCTCGTCGACGTCGGGCTTGCGGAGGGTCGCCTGTGGGACGCGGGAGATCTCGTCCTTATCGAAAAGCAAGTTGCGCCGGGTGTGGTTGAGGCTGTCCTGTTGGGAGCCGGCTTCGAGCTGGACGGCCGGACGATCTTGCCGGTTCAGCGCCGCCTCCAAGCCATCCGCGAGTGGGTGCCGAGCGGCCGTCGGTACGGGGGCGTCAGGCTTGCCTATCCGGCGTTCCGGTTTGCTCTCGATCCGGAGGACACGCTGGATGGAGCAGGTCAGCCGAGTGGACTGTTCGTGAACCGGAGCGGGCCTTCGTTCGCTACTCGTGTCATGGCCCTGTCCGCGTTCTTTCAGCACGGCTCTGATGCGGCATGGAACCAGCGGCCAGGGTCGCTAACGGCCTGGGTTGCAGACTCGAGAGCCTGGATCCGGCACGTCAGCATCGGCGACGGCCGGGTCACCGTTGACCTCGCAGGGGACGAGGTTTCTGGCCTGACTATCCAGCTCAGCAGCGGACTTCACGAGGAGTCCCGCACGGTCGAAGCGCCCGGAGCGGTCACGTTCACGGTGGCTACGCTCGACCGGGAGACCCTTGTGCTCTTAACAGATCCGATCGTGCGGGACCTGAGGTCCATTTCAACGATGGGCGGCCTTCGAAGCGAGGACGACACGGTTTCCTGGCACGAACCCGACGTTCAGCTTGATGCCCTTCGCTTCGGGGGTGAAAGCGAGTTCGTCGAGTTCAAAAGCGTGATGCCGACACCAAAAAGCAAAGTGGGGGTCTTGAAGGCGATTCCTGCTTTCGCGAATGGTCAGGGCGGAACACTGCTGATCGGGATCGACGACGACAACTCTGTGGTCGGCCTGGGTGACCTGACCACCGATGAGGTTAAAGACAGGCTGACCAGAATGATCCACGATAGCGTTGTTCCCATCCCTGCGTTCCGGGTTGAGTGCCTCGAACTCGACGGCCTTTTGGTCGCCATCGTCGAAGTTGGACCTGGTGCAGACAAGCCCTACGCACTCTCGGGGAACCCGCCGGCGTTTTCGCCAGACACGGCTCCAACTCGTTTCCTGCTACCAGGGAGGAGATCCTCGCCTGGACGGCTCCACCTTCCCCTCTCGGTCGTTACGGCATGCGCTGACCCCGCCACCAGCACGACCACAGATGCCGCGCCACCGGATCCGACTCCCGAGGTCGCCCGGCTCCCGGGAAGAAGTCACCGGTGGTGACAGAAGCTGGCAGGTCCGCTTGTCGAAGCAGCGCCAGTGCCTGCCCGGCGCTGCGCTTATGCAGCTCCACGCCAGCGAGCTGGCCGTGACCAGGAGCGCTGCCCCGCAGCGCGGTTAGTCGCTCGCCAGCCACCAGACTCGGATACCGGCCGATCCGGGACGCGATCGCCTTGCCGTCGGCCTGCTCGGCGATTCGGCGGGAGATCTCATCCCGATCGTCTTCGGTCAACTGCCGACGTGTGTCCAACCAGTGGGCTCCTGTTCGTTGGTCACCGAGTTGCTTGGCAGGTGCAGGTGACCCGGCGCACCTGGACGCCAGAGCTGCTGCGGCTCGATCCGGAGCCCCCGTTAGTGTCGCGACGCGTGACGTCTGGGCCGAGTACAGCAGTGCTGGTCATCGCGGTACTCGGGCTGGTCCTGTCGACGTCGAGCCTGGTGTGGCAAGCAGCAACGTTCCGGCTCAACGGCCCTCGGGTTCGGGCTGAGTTGCTGGTGGGCGCTATGTCCGCTCACGGCTTCGCCACCGCTCCTGTCGGCAAGAACTGGCGACGGGATCTGGCCGCCCTGCAGCGCAACGAGCTGCCGAATCCCGTTGTCGCGGTTCGGGTCCGCAACATCGGCCGGCAGGCCACCACCGTGACGGGTTACAGAGCGGTCTTCGACACCGGCGGTGCCTACGGGCTAACCGGGGCCCCGCCCGGGTGTCCGCAGCTCCCTTACCGCCTCGAAGCCGACGACGTAGGCATGTGGTGGCTCCCCCTCGACGAGGTGGCGCGCGTCGTCCTGCTCACGGGTGAGGCCGACGTGGTTATGACGCGGGTCCAAACCGTACAGATGGCTGTTGACCTAGGAAGTGGGCGCCAGGTCACGACCAGGAGCAGGCTGCACGCCGACGAGCTGCGCTCGTGGATAGCTGCCTAAGAGGTTATTGGGTCACCCTGTGGTGCGCTCAAGCTGTTTTGCCCGCAGGAGTGGCGCCCCATGGCCGTACGTGAAGCGCCGCTCCGGCTCGTAAGGTGGGGCCGTGGCGGACGCGGTGATCGACAACCCGATCCTGAACGGGCCGTACGACCCGCCCAACTGGCACTGGCGCTTCGACGACAGCGGGATCACCGACGAGGTCGTCGAGGGCCGGCGCACCAGCGGCTACTTCGTTCCGGTGCCCCAAGCGCGGCATCAGGGGGCGCAGCTGGCGATCGAGACGGAGTGGACGCTCGACCGGCTCAAGCCGAACGACCTGGTCAACCAGCTGCGGTCCCGGCTCGACCTGTGGCGACGGCAGGGACGACCGCACCTGACGAGCACTACCCGGGCCCTGCTTGAGCACTGGTCCTCACCCGACAGGGACCGACGCTTGTTCTTCGCTCAGCTCGAAGCTGCCGAGACAGCGATCTACCTTGTTGAAGCCGCCACGAAGGCGGGTGACACCTGGGTCCATGAGCAGCTGCGGCAGTCGGCCGCCGAGGCCAACCCCGGGCTGATCCGCACGGCGCTCAAGATGGCCACCGGCAGCGGCAAGACCACCGTCATGGGCATGCTCATCGCCTGGCAGACCTGCAACAGCGCCGCAGGCAGTGGCACGAACTTCACCGACCGCTTCCTGGTCGTCGCGCCCGGCATCACCGTCAAGGACCGGCTTCGTGTGCTGCTGCCCAGCGACCCGGGCAACGTCTACCGCGAGCGCGACCTCGTGCCGCCGGACCTGCTGCCGGCGCTGCGCAAAGCCACCGTCGTCGTGACCAACTTCCACGCCTTCGGGCTGCGGGAGACCCGGGAGGGCAAGAGCGCGAGCAAGACCACCAAGCAGGTCCTCGACCCGACCGGGACCAGAAAGGCCTTCACTGAGACGCCCGAGCAGATGGTCTCTCGGGTCTGCCGCGAGTTCGGCTCCAAGGGCAAGCAGGTCATCGTGCTCAACGACGAGGCCCACCACTGCTACCGGCGCAAACTCGACGACATCGAGGCGCCGACGGTCGAACAGCTCCAAGGCGAGGAGAAGAAGGAGGCAGTCGTCCGGGACGAGGAGGCGCGGCTGTGGCTCAACGGCCTGCTCGCCGTCCAGCACAAGCTCGGCATCAAGCAGGTCTACGACCTGTCCGCCACACCGTTCTTTCTCAACGGCTCAGGCTACCGAGAGGGATTGCTGTTCCCGTGGGTGGTCAGCGACTTTTCCCTCGTTGACGCCATCGAGAGCGGCCTGGTCAAGATCCCGCGGGTCCCGGTGGCTGACGACAGCGCCAGCGGCGACGGGCCGGCGTACCGGTCGATCTGGCCGCAAGTACGCGACCAGCTGTCCCGCCGCGGCCGCAAGGCTGGCGTCGACACCGAGGGGGAGCGCCGGCTGCCGCTGCGACTGGAAGGCGCGCTTAAGAGTTTGTACGACGACTACGCCCGCTCCTACGACCGCTGGCAGGCCACCGCCATCGACGGCAGCACCCCGCCGGTGTTCATCGTCGTCTGCAGCAACACCTCGGTCAGCAAGCTCGTCTTCGACGTCGTCGCCGGCTACGACGCGATGGTCGGCCATCACCTCATGCCGCGCGCCAGCGAGTTCCCGCTGTTCTCCAACGTCGCGCCGGACGGGACCTGGAGCGAGCGCCCCTCGACGATCCTGGTCGACTCGCTCCAGCTGGAGGCCGGCGGCGCGCTCAGCCCGGAGTTCAAAGCGGCGGCTGCGCGGGAGATCGAGGATCTCAAGGCCGACCTACGTGAGCGTTTCCCCGGCCGGGACACCGATGAGCTCACTGACGAGGCGATCATGCGGGAGGTGCTCAACACCGTCGGCAAGGCCGGCCGGCTCGGCGAGCACGTCCGCTGCGTCGTCAGCGTCTCGATGCTCACCGAGGGCTGGGACGCCAACACGGTGACCCACATCCTGGGCGTGCGGGCCTTCGGCACCCAGCTATTGTGCGAGCAGGTCGTCGGGCGCGGGCTGCGCCGCCGCTCCTACGCGGTCGGCGAGGACGGCCTGCTGCTGCCGGAGTACGCCGAGGTGTACGGAGTCCCGTTCTCCTTCATCCCCGGCAGCGGTACGTCGCCAGACCCCACACCACCCAAGCGCTCGACGCGGGTGCGAGCCCTACCGGAGCGCGCCAACCTCGAGATCCGCTTCCCACGCATCACCGGCTACCGACGCGAGCTGTCCGACGACGCGCTCTTCGCGTCGTACGACGAGAGCTCCGCGCTCACGCTGTCGCTGGCTGATCTTCCCACGAGCACGACCGTCAGCGGCATCGTCGGGCAGTCCGAACAGCACACGCTGGAGTCACTGCGTGGGTTCCGCGAGCAGCAGGTGGCGTTTCGGCTGGCCAAGCTCGTGCTCGACCGGCACCTGCGCGACCCGCAGGGCAACGAGCGACCGTGGTACTTCCCGCAGGTCCTGCCGCTGGTGCAGGAGTGGCTGCGCGAGCACGTCGTGCTCAAGGACGACACCTTCCTCGGCCTGCTGCTGCTCGCCCAACACGCCGACGCCGCCGTGGACCGCGTCGGCTCGCGGATCAACTGGCTCGCCGACAACCGGAGCGAGCACTGGCTGCCGCTGCTGCGCCCGTACGACACAGAGGGCAGCACCGCCGACGTCGACTTCGACACCGGCAAGGACACGTTCGTCACCGACCCCGGCCGCTGCCCGGTCACGCACGTCGTGCTCGACAGCGGCTGGGAGGAGAAGGTCGCGCAGCTGCTCGAGTCGCTGCCGCAGGTGGCGGCGTACGTGAAGAACGACCACCTCGGGTTCGTGATCCCGTACACGCTGGACGGGGAGCAGCGCTCCTACCTGCCGGACTTCCTGGTCCGGGCGCGCGTGGCAGACAGGGACGCCCCGCTCACCCTCGTCGTCGAGGTGTCCGGAGCCACCCGCCGCGACAAGACCGAGAAGGTGCGGACGACGCGGGACTTGTGGGTGCCCGCGGTGAACGCGCACGGCGGCTTCGGGCGCTGGCGCTTCCTCGAGATCAAGGACCCCTACGACTGCCGGCAGGACCTGCTGAGCGCCCTAACGTTCGAGCCGCTGGTCCCGGCGTAGCAGCAAACAAGCTCGTGGCCGCGGCAGCGGCCGGGCTGGCCGGAGCGCACCTACAAGCGAAAGAGCCTGTTGCTTGTAGGTTGACAACTGACCTACAACGTTGCTTGGGACGCAGAGTCAGCTCACCAGAACCGTCATGAGGGACTGGCAGGTGTAGCGCGTTCGGCGGCCTGGTCCGGTGTGGGGTGCGTCCAGGATCTTCGCGTCGACGAGCTGGCGCAGGAGCAAGGTGGCTCCCTGCGGAGTCACGCCGAGGCGGTTCACCACGATGCGCACTGTCATGACGGGGTTGCCGAACAACAGGTCCACGACCTCAGTGGCGCGGCTGCGCTTGCCGCGGAGCCGCGATCGGAACTCCTCGCGCAGATCGACAAGGGCCTCGGCCCTGGTGACGGCGTCGGCGGCTTGGGTGCTGATCGCCTGCAGGAAGAACTGCAGCCACGCTTGGACCTCGCCCCGCTCACGCACCGCCTGAAGCCGCTCGTAGTAGATGGTCCGGTTCTGCTCCAGATGCGCACTGAGGTAGAGCAAGGGGGCAGTGATCCGCTGCTCCTGCAGCAGGTGGAGGACCACGAAGACACGCCCGAGCCGGCCGTTCCCGTCCAGGAAGGGGTGGATCGTCTCGAACTGGTAGTGCAGGAGCGCGCTGCGGATGAGCAGCGGCAGTCGAGGCTCTGGGTCGTGGATGTAGGTCTCCCAGGCCTGCAGCGTCGAACCGAGATCTTCTGGCGGGGGCGGGACGAAGGCGGCGTCCGCGACCGTGGCGCTGGTCGCTCCGATCCAGTTCTGGCTCTGACGCAGCTCGCCAGATGTCTTTTCCGCGCCGCGTACGCCGGACATGAGGACGCCGTGGCACTCGCGCAGCAGGCGCGTGCTCAGTGGCAGGTCGGGGAGCCGGGCGATCCCGTGCTCGACGGCGGCGATGTAGTTGCGTACTTCCTGCAGGTCGGCGTTAGGCACGGCGTCTGTGGCGTCCGCTTCGAACACGTCCGACAGGCTGGCCTGCGTACCCTCGATCCGGCTGCTCGCGACGGCCTCGCGCGCCAGGTAGGGCGTGACGAGCAGATGCGGTGCCGGGAGTAGCCGTCCCGCCCCGGCCAAGCGCCCCAAGGCTGCATCAGCGTCGGAGAGCGCGAGGACGGTTCGTCCATCAAGCGGCAGTTCCCGCGGTAGCGGCTGGGGCCGGAAGGCGACGTAGCCGAATTGCCCGCCGGTGTTGACCGCCCGTCCCCAGTCCGGCGCAACGAACCGAGCGGCATCCATACGGCGCAACCTACAACCAAACAGGTCGTTTGCTTGTAGGTTGGTGGCTGACCCCCAACGTTGCTTGGGACCCAAAATGTCGCCAAGACGACCCGGAGGTACGCATGCCGCCACGCAGAAAGGCAGCTACGGGCCCCACGCCAGTCGAGGACCTGCGGCACGACGACACCCGGGCCAACATCCCGACCGGGGAGCTCGCCGGCTTCGTGCCAGACGAGCAGACGGATCCGCTGGTCCGCTACGCCCGCGATCCCTCGCTGGACCCGCAGCTCGTCTGGCGCGGCAAGGACGAGCAGGACAGCGCCGATCTCGAAGTGCCGAGCGTCCCGATCTACGTCCAGGAGAAGGTCGTCCCCCGCGCGATCGTCGAGGACCTGCGGCGGAGCGGTCCGGTCGAGGGTAACGTCGCGAGCCTGTTCGACGACTTCGACGGGCTGGATTTCGGCGACAAGGTCGACTTCTACGCGCACGAGGCCAACTGGTCCAATCGCATGATCCTCGGCGACTCGCTGCTGGCCATGACGTCGCTGGCCGAGCGCGAGGGGCTGCGCGGCAAGGTCCAGATGATCTACCTCGACCCGCCGTACGGCATCCGCTTCGGGAGCAACTGGCAGGTCTCGACCCGCAAGCGCGAGGTGTCAGACGGCAAGACGACGGACGCGACGCGACAGCCTGAACAGGTCAAGGCCTTCCGGGACACCTGGGAACTGGGCATTCACTCCTACCTGGCCTACTTGAGGGATCGACTGGTAGTGGCCCGAGAGCTGCTGACTGAGAGCGGGAGCTGCTTCGTCCAAATCGGCGATGAGAACGTACACCTTGTGCGCTCGCTGCTCGATGAGGTATTCGGCAGCGAGAACTTTGTCAGTCAGATCACCTATGCGAAGACGGCCGGCGCCACAAGTGACCTGCTGCCCGGAACGAGTGACTTCGTCATCTGGTTCGCGAAGGTGCGGGACCAGGTCAAATACCGGCGCCTTTACACGGACAAGCGCCTGGGTGGTGCGGGAGCTGATAAGTACGACCAGCTCGAGATGAACTCCGGGGAGCGGCTGCCTGCACGGCAGGCAGAGGGGCGTCCAGGCAGACCCTTCCGCCTGGACAACCTGACCAGCCAGAGCATGGGACGCGACAAGGGAGAAGGTGCGTCCAGCTGGTTCACCGTCGAGATAGGGGGCCGCCCCTTCACGCCCACGATGAGATCGCGTTGGAAGACGAACGAGCCGGGAATGCGCAGACTGCTGGCCGCGAATCGAGTCTCGGTCAGCAGGAACACGCTCTCCTACGTTCGCTTCCTCGATGACTTTCCCGTCTTCACGCTAACGAATAGCTGGGCGGACATTGGAGGGATTCAAAGCCGGTCCGATCCAAAGGTCTACGTCGTGCAGACCTCGACGACCGCCGTCCAGCGCTGCATGCTCATGACGACTGACCCCGGTGACCTCGTCTTAGACCCCACCTGTGGTTCCGGCACCACCGCATACGTCGCCGAGCAGTGGGGCCGGCGCTGGATCACGACCGACACCAGCCGGGTCGCGCTGACCCTTGCCCGCACCCGCCTGATGAGCGCCAAGCTGCCGTATTACCTGCTCGCCGACACGCCGGAGGGGCGCCGCAAGGAAGCGGAGCTGGCCGGCCTGCCGCCCGGCACTTCGGCAGGAACGCGCGCCGACGTCCGCAAGGGCTTCGTCTACAAGCGTGTACCTCATGTGACCTTAAGGTCGATCGCTAACAATCCGGACATCCACGAGGGGATGAGCCGGCAGGAGATCGACGCGGCCACCGCCCGGCACGCCGACAGCGAACTGCTCTACGACCAGCCCTACGAGGACAAGACTCGCGTCCGGGTCGCCGGGCCGTTCACCGTGGAGAGCCTCGCGCCGCACCGGACCGTCGCGCAGCCGGAGCGCCCGGCGCTGGTCGAGGCCAACGGCGCGTCGTACGAGCAGACGGTGCTCGACAATCTCACGAAGGCGGGGGTGCAAAACGGCTGGCGCTCCGAGCGGCTGACGTTTGACCGCATCGAGCCCTTCGCAGGGCAGTGGATCCAGGCGATCGGGCACGCCGTCGGTGACCCGGGCAGCCCCGAGCGGGTCGGGATCGCGCTCGGGCCGCAGTACGGCACGGTCGATGCCGACCTGGTCCAGCAGGCAGCGAAAGGTGGTGCGCGGCGCCGGGCTCGACCTGCTGCTGGTCTGCGGCTTTGCCTTCGACCCGCGCGCGTCGGAGAAGGCCAAGGAGTTCGCTCCGTCCGCGCGCGAGGACTTCGCCGTGGCGCAGGGAGAGCAGCAGTACGGCCGGCTGCCTGTCCTGCTGGTCCGGGTCAACCCGGACCTCGCGATGGGCGACGCGCTGCTCAAGGCCACCGGCGCCGGCAACCTGTTCACCGTCTTCGGCGAGCCCGACATCACGTTAGACCGGACGGTCGACGGGCTGGTCGTGGAGATCCGGGGCCTCGACGTCTACGACCCGACGACGGGAACCGTCCGCAGCAGCACGACGGACGACATCGCCTGCTGGTTCATCGACACCGACTACGACGAGGAGAGCTTCTTCGTCAAGCACGCCTACTTCACTGGAGCTGACGAGCCGTACGCCAAGCTCCAGCGCGCCTTAAGGGCCGATGTGGACGAAGAGGCTTGGGCGTCGCTCTACCGAACCCGCTCGCGGGCCTTCCCTCTGCCCTCGTCAGGGAAGATTGCGGTCAAGGTGGTGAACCACTACGGCGACGAGGTGCTGCAGGTATACGAAGTTCGGTAGCGCCTGTGGCGGGTCCCCGCAACGTAGGCGATAGCAGGTGCCGGGGAATAGGGCCCGGGGTCCTCCAGCTGTAGCGACCCGCTCGGTCGTTGACACTCGGCTGATCGGTGGACGCTCCTGCAGGGCGGTGTGGGGGCCTTGGGTGTTGTAGTGCTGGAGCCGGGGTGCCAGGGCGGGTCGGTGTTGCTTGTTGCTGGTCCAGGGGCGCCGGTATGCCCATTCGGCCTGCAGTGTGGCGGTTGAACCGTCTGACCTTGCCGTTGGTCCACGGGCAGTGCGGCTTGATGAAGATGTGCCGGATACCGCCGTCGGTAAGCAGCTGCTTCCGGCTGGGCCGCGCCGGTACGAGAAGGCGTTGGCGGTCATCACGCGCTCAACGACGACGCCGTGGCGGACGAAGAACATCAGCGCCCAGGCCAGGAACCCGGCGCAGGTCAGGGCCTGTTCGTCGTCGTGGATCTCGGAGTAGGCCAGGCCCTGTTGCTGCTGGTCTTCCTGGACGCCCAATGAGGCGCGCGTCGATGCGGGGCGCCCGCCACGGTCGTGGGGCAACACCGCAGGCCGCGTTACCGGAGTGAGGCGCCAGCGCTGATGCGCTGCGGTCGAAGGGATAGTTGCGGTCTGGCCTCAGCAGGCGCGCCGCCGTGGGCGACTAGGGTGGGAAGTTGTCGGTAGGAGGCGGGGGTGCCCGAGCGTCGGCCGAGGGCCGCAGACCGCAACCTGCTCTGGGCGTCGTCCGGCGGCAGGTGCGCCTTCCCCGACTGCGCGGCAGCGCTTGTCGAGTCGGTGAGCGGGACGTGGGTCACTGTCGGCGAGATCGCGCACATCCACGCGCACAGCCGCGGCGGCGCGCGGTTCGACCCGACCCTGGCCACGGCCGCAGTCGACAGCTATGAGAACTGCATCCTGCTGTGCCGCCGCCACCACCGGATGGTTGACGACGCCCCGAGGAACTTCGCGCCCGACAGGTTGCGCGAGTGGAAGCGACAGCACGAGGCGCGGCATCGGCCGGGGCAGCTTGCTCGACCGCACGGGGAACCGGTCGGGGCGGCGCCGCCGCTGGCACACGCCTTCGTCGACCGCGACGATCTGCACGGACGGGTTGTGGCCGGCGTGACGGCGGCGCGAGCGCTGACGCTTGTGGGCGCCCAGGGGTCCGGGAAGACTCAGGTAGCGCTGCGGTATCTGGATCGCGCTGCCGACAGGTACACGTTCAGGTGCTGGGTCCGTGGCTCGTCCCGCGCGACCTTAACCGCGGACGTGGCCGCGCTCGCCGCGCTGCTCGGCATCGACGCGTCAGCTGACGCTGCAGTGGAAGACGTGGCGCGGCTGGTCGTCATAACGTTGGAGGCGCGGCCAGGGTGGTTGCTCGTGCTGGACGACGTCCTAAATCCCCACGACCTGCTCGGCCTGGTTCCCTCGCAAGGCGGACACGTCCTGATCACCAGCGCCAACGCCGGCTGGTCTGGACTCGGAGCGACGGTCGCCATGCCGCCACTTTCTCCGACGCAGGCTCGCGACCTCATCGCGACAGCGGCTCCGGCCATCGGCGAAGCGGACGCGGCGGCCCTCGCCGACCTGTGCGACTTCATCCCGATCGCGGTCGCCCAGGCGACGAGCTACGTCGCGCAGACGGGAACGCCGCCTGAGGCGTTCCTGGCGCTGCTGCGATCGCATCGGGCGGAACTGATGGACCGCGGCAGCGCTGCGCCGCACTCGACACTCGCAGTTTCCGTGGACCGGAGCATGGCGGCTCTCACCTCAAGCGCGACCGCGCTCCTGCGTGTGCTCTCGCTGCTCGCCTCAACGCCGTTCCAGCTGCAGCCAACAGGGGCCGCGCCCGGGGACGAGGCGGACCCGTTCGCCTCCACGCTTGCCCTAGAAGACGCAATCGGCGAGCTGCGCGGCTACTCGCTCATTGAGCGCGACGGTGACAGCGTCACGGCCCACGCGATGATCCAGGACATTGTCCGGCTTCGCATGTGCGGTTCGGTCGACGAGGCGGTCGCGGCAATCCGCGCCGCCGACGCCGTGTACGCGCAACTCCCGGAGAGAACAGGCGCACCGGAAGAGTGGCCGGTGTTCGAGGTGCTGACTCCCCACGTCGAGGCGCTTCGCGAACATCTTCGGGGGATGCCGGCGGTGCCCAAGTCCGCCGTCGGCTACGTGCTGAACCGCATTGGCCCGTACTACGAAGCGCGCGGCGACCGCGGTGCCGGTGCGGCGGCTCTGCGCGAGGCCCTGGACCTGTGCGGCCCCGATCCCGACGAGGAGCACGACATTGCGCTGCGCGCGAGCCTGCTGAACAACTTTGGAAATCTCCTGCGCGGCCGCGGCGATCTGCTCGGGGCGGCGGAGTGCATCGAGGAGTCGCTGCGACTCAAGGAGCAAGTGCACGGTCCGGACCATCCGCTCGTCGGCATCACGTGCGGGGCGCTCGCGGCCGTGAAGGAGGCGCAGGGCAATCTGGACGGGGCAGTGGCGCTGCACGAGCGGGCGTTGCGGATTCACTGCCTTGCCGGCGACGCCCGCCGCGCGGCCGCGGCGCTGCTCGACATCGCCGCCGTCGACGTGACTCAAGGTGACGTTGACGACGCGCGGGCCCGAGCCGCCGAGGCCGCAGCGCTTGCAGCCACAGCCTCTGACGGGTGGATCGAGGAGGAACGCGCGCACCTCACTCTCGCCGAGATCCATGGGCGCGAGGGCCGACTCCACGATGCGCTGGTTTCCGCCAGGGCCGGGGTCGCAGCGGCGCACCGCCCGGGCATCGAGTCAGAGTTCCTCGCCCGCGCCATCGCGGTAGAGGCGAGAGGACTGTCCGAGCTCGGCGACCCCGCGGCGATTCCTCTGTTCGAGCAGGCGCTCGAGGTCCACAGGCGCACCGATCCACACGGGCTCGCCACAGCGCAGGCGCAGGGCGACTACGGTGTCGCGCTGTTCGTTGCCGGGCGCACAGACGACGGGCTCCGGCAACTCCGCGAGTCGGAGGAGTGGCTCGTTACCCACCGTCTCGCGAGCGATCGTGTACTCGCCCGCGGCCGCCTCATGCTCGCCCACGCTCTCGCCCGTGCAGGCGCCGGTGGCGAGGCTGGGTCCCTGCTTCGCGCCGTCATCGCAGAGTGCGACGCCGCACCGCTCGTCAAAGAGGCGCACGCCGCGCTCGCGTCCCTAAACGACCGTATGTGAGACAGTCCGGCGGGCAGAACGAGCGCTTCTGGGCGCGTCCGGATTCAGCCGGCAGGAACTCGATGCCGACACCTGCCAGCACGAGCACAGACGGCGCCGGCGCTCTGATCCGCTCGGCGAAAGTGGCGACCAGGACGGCGAAGAACACCAGGACGAGGACCAGCTGCACATCTCGCACGAAGGTCCCCAGGCCCGGGTTCGGGGTCGCCGAAGCGACCGCCGACCAGACTTCCCGGCACCCCGCTACCCGGGCCGGGAGCGCTCGCCGGCAGCATCTGGTCGGGACGAGCCTGGATGAGTTCGGGCGGCCGCGCAGTCCGAGCAGCCGCGGTCCCGGCTGCGCCAGGTGAGCGCGGCCTGCGCCGAGCAAACGACCAGGGCGAGGACCGAGCCGGCGTCGCGATAGAACACCACGGTCAGCAGCCCCACAGCCACCAGCGCCACGACGACGGCGACGGCCTGCCAGGTCGGGCGCCGTAGGGGCAGGGAGCCGGTGTAGATCCATACCAGTCGGCAGCGCGGACAGCTCTCCTTCGCTCCCGCGACGTTCCTGTTCATCCGATGCCTTCCCGCCGCTGCCTCCGCACAGGACGTGAGAGGCGCCCTGAAGGGTCGGCCCGCCGGTCGGCCTCGTCCGTGAGGAAGTCGTGAGTACGGCGTGAGGATCCCGTGAGGAAGCGCCCCGGACGCCCTGCGCACCGCCAATGCGGGGGTTGACTTCGATCCGCACCGGTGATCGCGCCGGTACCGCGAGGCCTTCCGGTCTCCTGCGCTCGAGGTGGAGAACACGTGTACGACGTTGCTTTCGTGGTGCTGATACTGGCGATCTTTGCGGTTCTCGGGGTCGTCGGGAAGGGCGCGGAGAAGCTGTGAACGCGGAGAACCTGGTGGGTCTGGTCCTGGCGGTCGGGCTGACGCTGTTCCTGGTGGTCGCGCTGCTGTTCCCGGAGCGGTTCTAGGTGGGTACCAACACCGCCGGTCTGATCTTCGTCGGCACGTTGACCGTTGCCCTGATCGCCACCTACCGGCCCTTGGGCGACTACATGGCCAAGGTGTTCACGAGCACCAGGCACAGCCGCGCTGAGCTCGCCGTCTACCGGGTCTCAGGTATCGACCCGGACGCCGACCAGACGTGGAGCACCTACCTGCGGTCGGTGCTGGCGTTCGCCGCCGTCGGGGTGCTGCTGCTCTACGGCTTCCTGCGCATCCAGCACCTGGGGTTGTTCGGCCACAACTACGCGGGCGGCACCAACCCGCCGCAGATGTCGTCGAGCCAGTCGTTCAACACCGCGGTCAGCTTTGTCACCAACACCAACTGGCAGAGCTACTCCGGGGAGAGCGCGCTGGGCTACATCGTGCAGATGGCCGGCCTGGCGGTGCAGAACTTCGTGTCCGCGGCCATGGGCATCGCCGTCGCGATCGCCCTGGTCCGCGGTTTCGCACGGTCGCGCACTGACCGGTTGGGGAACTTTTGGGTCGACCTGACCCGGACCTGCCTGCGCATCCTGCTGCCGATCTCGGCGCTGTTCGCTCTCGTACTGATCGGCGCCGGAGCGGTGCAGACCTTCCACCCGTACCACACGGTCACCACTCTCACCGGCGGCTCGCAGACCCTGACCGGCGGTCCGTACGCCAGCCAGGAAGCCATCAAGATCTTCGGCACCAACGGCGGCGGGACCTACAACGTCAACTCCGCGCACCCGCTGTCCAACCCGACGGCCTGGACCAACTGGCTCCAGGTCTACCTGCTCCTGGCGATCGGGATCTCCCTTCCGCGCACCTTTGGTCGCATGGTCGGCGACAAGCGGCAGGGCCTGGCGATCGTGGCGGTGATGAGTCTGCTGCTGCTGGGCAGCGGCGTGATGGCCGAGGCCGCGCAGGCCGCGCACCACGGCACCGTCCCGACCGCCGTCGGCAGCTCGCGGGAAGGCACCGAGACCCGCTTCGGTGTCCCGGACTCGGCCGCGTTCGCGGTGGCGACGACGACCACGAGCACCGGTGCGGTCGACAGCTTCCACGACAGCTACACCAGCCTGGGTGGCGCGGTCCTGCTGCTGGACATGATGTACGGCGAGATCGCGCCGGGTGGCACCGGCTCAGGCCTGTACGGGATCTTGATCCTCGCGGTATTGAGCGTGTTCATCGCCGGCCTCATGGTCGGGCGCACCCCGGAGTACCTAGGCAAGAAGATCAGTAGCCGTGAGGTGAAGTTCGCCTCGCTCTACATCCTCACAACGCCAGCCGTGGTGCTGGTGGGCACGGCGATCGCGATGGCGCTGCCCGGGGAGCGCGCCTCGATGCTCAACAGCGGCGCGCACGGGCTGTCCGAGGTGCTGTACACGTTCACCTCCGCGGCCAACAACAACGGCTCGGCCTTCGCCGGGATCAGCGTCAACACGACCTGGTACAACACCGCGCTCGGGGTGGCGATGGCCCTGGGCCGGTTCCTGCCGATGGTCCTCGTCCTGGGCCTGGCGGGATCCCTGGCCCGGCAGGCACCGGTGCCGGCCTCAGGCGGCACTCTGCCGACCCACCGGCTGCAGTTCGTCGGCTTCCTCACCGCGGTGAGCGGCATCGTCGTCGCGCTCACCTACTTCCCCGCCCTCGCCCTCGGTCCGCTCGCGGAAGGTCTGCACTGATGTCCACCGTCACAGTCACTCCCCCCGGGCCTCCGCCGGCCACGCCGGTGGGCGACGGCGCCCCCCGCCGGGTCCAAGGCGGGCTGCTGGACCCGGCCCAGCTGCTCCGCTCGCTGCCCGGCGCGGTCACCAAGCTCAACCCGGCCACGCTCTACAAAAACCCCGTCATGCTCATCGTCGAGATCGGCTCGGTGTTCACCACCGTGCTCGCCGTCCGCGACCACACGGTCTTCGCCATCCTGATCGCGATCTGGCTCTGGCTCACCGTGGTGTTCGCCAACCTCGCCGAGGCCGTCGCCGAAGGCCGCGGCAAGGCCCAGGCCGAGGCCCTGCGCCGGGCCAAGACCGACACCCTGGCCCGGCGCCTGGTCGACCAGGCGGCGCTGTCCGGCACCGAGGAGCAGGTCCCGGCGCCCCAACTGCAGCAGGGCGACCGGGTGGTGTGCGAGGCCGGCGACACCATCCCGGGCGACGGCGACGTCATCGACGGTGTCGCCAGCGTCGACGAGTCCGCGATCACCGGCGAGTCCGCCCCGGTCATCCGGGAAAGCGGCGGCGACCGCAGCTCGGTCACCGGCGGCACCAAGGTGCTGTCCGACCGGGTCGTCGTGCAGATCACCCAGAAGCCCGGCGAGAGCTTCATCGACCGGATGATCGCACTGGTCGAAGGGGCGAGCCGGCAGAAGACACCGAACGAGATCGCCCTGAACATCCTGCTCGCCTCGCTGACGATCGTCTTCCTGCTCGCCACCGCGACCCTGCAGCCGCTCGCGATCTTCTCCAAGGCGCAGCAGCCCGGTATCCCGGACAGCGCCGCCATCACCAGCAACGGGGTGACCGGCATCGTGCTGATCTCCCTGCTGGTCTGCCTGATCCCGACGACGATCGGCGCGCTGCTGTCGGCGATCGGGATCGCCGGGATGGACCGGCTGGTGCAGCGCAACGTGCTCGCCATGAGCGGCCGGGCCGTCGAAGCCGCCGGCGACGTCGACACCCTGCTGCTGGACAAGACCGGCACCATCACGCTCGGCAACCGGCAGGCCAGCGAGTTCATAGCGCTCGGCGGTGTCAGCGACAGCGACCTCGCCGACGCCGCGCAGCTGTCGAGCCTGTCCGACGAGACGCCCGAGGGACGCTCGGTCGTCGTTCTCGCCAAGCAGCAGTTCGCGCTGCGGGAACGCACCGAGGGCGAGCTCGTCGGTGCGACGTTCGTGCCGTTCAGCGCGCAGACCAGGATGAGCGGCGTCGACGAGACCGGCGGCCGCCAGGTCCGCAAGGGCGCCGCCGGCGCGGTCATCGCCTGGGTCCAAGACCACGGCGGGACCGTCCCCCCCGAGACCGATCAGGTCGTCGACCGGATCTCCGGCAGCGGGGGCACCCCGCTCGTCGTCGCGGACAACAGCGGTAGCTCCGCGCGGGTGCTCGGCGTCATCCACCTCAAGGACGTCGTCAAGGACGGTATGCGCGAACGGTTCGACGAGCTGCGCCGGATGGGCATCCGCACCGTCATGATCACCGGGGACAACCCGCTGACCGCCAAAGCCATCGCGGACGAGGCCGGCGTCGACGACTTCCTCGCCGAGGCCAAGCCCGAGGACAAGATGGCGCTGATCAAGCGCGAGCAGTCCGGCGGCAAGCTCGTCGCGATGACCGGCGACGGCACCAACGATGCCCCAGCGCTGGCTCAGGCCGACGTCGGCGTGGCCATGAACTCCGGGACGTCAGCCGCGAAGGAGGCCGGCAACATGGTCGACCTCGACAGCAACCCGACCAAGCTCATCGAGATCGTCGAGATCGGCAAGCAGCTGCTCATCACCCGCGGCTCGCTGACGACCTTCTCGATCGCCAACGACGTCGCCAAGTACTTCGCGATCATCCCGGCGATCTTCGCAGTGATCTACCCCGGCCTCGACAAACTCAACATCATGCGGCTGCACTCCCCGCAGTCCGCGATCCTGTCCGCCGTCATCTTCAACGCGCTCATCATCATCGCGCTGATCCCCCTCGCCCTTCGGGGTGTGCGGTACACGCCCAGCAGTGCCAGCCAGATGCTGCAGCGCAACATCCTCGTCTACGGAGTCGGGGGCCTGATCGCCCCGTTCGTCGGCATCAAGATCATCGACCTGATCGTCCAGTTCCTGCCCGGGATCGGCTGACACCATGCGCACACTCGCGTCAACCCTGCGGCAGTACGCCGCCGCCCTGCGGCTCCTGCTGGTCATCACTGTCCTGCTCGGCGTGGCCTACCCGCTCGCGATCACCGCGATCGCGCAGGTACCCGGGCTCAAGACCCGCGCCGACGGGTCCCTGACCAAGGGCGCGAACGGCCACGTCGTCGGCTCCAAACTCATCGGCCAGCTGTTCGTCGACAAGGACGGCAACGCCGTCCCGGCGGATTTCCAGAGCCGGCCCTCCGCCGCCGGCCACGGCTACGACCCGACGGCGACCTCGGCCAGCAACCTCGGGCCGGAGTCGATCGTCGACACGCTCCCCGACCCGGCGAGCAAGAACCACACCGGCACCCAGAGCCTGCTCACGCAGGTCTGCGCCCGCAGCCTCGCCGTCGGTGAGCTGGAGAAGGTGGACGGTGCGCGGCCGTTCTGCACCCCGAGCGGCGCAGGCGCTGTGCTCGCGGTCTTCTACACCGGCCCCGGCTACACCGGCCCGATCAGCAAGGTCGTGAGCGTCAACGAGACCTGCGCCCACGGGGCCAAGCCGTTCCTGGCCACCTACCTGGGCGTGCCGGTGACCTGCGGGAAATTCGGGGACGACGAAAGCACCGCCAGGACCGTGCCGATCCGCGGCGCCGCACCAGCCACGCCGGCAGTACCGGCAGACGCCGTCACCGCATCCGCCTCCGGCCTGGACCCCGAGATCAGCCCCGCCTACGCCGCCCTGCAGGTCGCCCGGGTCGCCGCCGCCCGCCACGTCACACCCGCACAGGTACAGAGCCTGGTCGCCGCGCACACCGTCGGGCGTGACCTCGGGTTCCTCGGCGAACCGCGGGTGAACGTCCTCGAGCTCAACCTCGACCTCGACCGGCGCTACCCGGCGGCCTGACCGTGCACACCACCGCACCCGGCGCGCCGGGCAGCATCGCCGCCCGGCGCTGTCCGGCAGGCTGAAGCACATGGCGGCACGCGGACAGCTCAGGGTCTACCTCGGCGCGGCGCCCGGCGTCGGCAAGACTTTCGCGATGCTCGACGAGGGACGCCGCCGGGCCGGCCGGGGCACCGACGTGGTCGTTGGCTACGTCGAGACGCACCGGCGACCGAAGACCACCGCGATGCTGGAAGGGCTGACGGTGCTGCCGCGACGCCAGGTGGACTACCGCGGGACGCAGTTCGAGGAGATGGACCTCGACGCGGTGCTGGCCAGGGCCCCCGAGGTCGCGCTCGTCGACGAACTCGCGCACACCAACATCCCCGGGTCCCGGCACGACAAGCGCTGGCAGGACATCGAGGAGCTGCTCGAGGCCGGCATCGACGTCATCAGCACCGTCAACGTGCAGCACCTGGAGTCGCTCAACGACGTCGTCCAGACCATCACCGGCGTGCCGCAGCGCGAGACCGTCCCGGACTCGGTCGTACGGGCCGCCGACCAGGTGGAGCTGGTCGACATGAGCCCGGAGGCGTTGCGTCGGCGGATGGCGCACGGGAACATCTACGCACCGGAGAAGGTCGACGCGGCGCTGGGGAACTACTTCCGGGTCGGCAACCTCACCGCCCTGCGCGAGCTGGCGCTGCTGTGGCTCGCCGACTCGGTTGACGAGGGGCTGCAGCGCTACCGCGAGCAGCACGGCATCGCCGCCACCTGGGAGACCCGTGAGCGGGTCGTGGTCGCGCTCACCGGCGGCCCGGAGGGTGAGACCCTCGTGCGCCGGGCCGCCCGAATCGCCGCCCGCACCACCGGCGGCGAGTTCCTGGCTGTGCACATCGCCCGCAGCGACGGCCTCGCCGGCTCCAGCCTCGCCGCCCTCGCCAGCCAGCGGCTGCTGGTCGAGTCCCTGGGCGGCAGCTACCACTCCGTGGTCGGCGACGAGGTGCCCAGCGCCCTGCTGGACTTTGCCCGCGCCCACAACGCCACCCAGGTCGTCATCGGCGCCAGCCGCCGGGGGGCCCTGGCCGCCGTGCTGACCGGGCCCGGGACCGGTTCCACGATTACCCGGCTGTCCGGCCCGATCGACGTCCACATGGTCAGCCACGACTACATCGGCAAGGGGCGCGCGCTACCTCAGCTGACCAGCGGCCTCACGCCCCGGCGCAAACTGGGGGGACTAGCGGCGACCGCGGTACTCCTGGCGCTGCTCACCGTCGTCTGCACGTCGCTACGGTCCCAGCTCGGGCTGGGCAGCGACCTGCTGCTCTACCTGCTCGCCGTCGTGATTGTCAGCCTGATCGGCGGCATCTACCCCGCCCTCGCGGCGGCGGCCGCAGCCAGCTTGCTCCTCAACTTCTATTTCGTTCCGCCGGTCCACCGCCTCGCGATCGCGTCGGGCGAGGACGTCCTGGCGCTGGTGGTCTTCCTGATCGTCGCCGCGCTGGTCAGCAGCGTCGTCGACCTCGCTGCCCGCCGCACCGCGCAGGCCGCCCGCGCCAGCGCCGAGGCCGAGACGCTCGGAACCCTGGCCGGGAGCATGCTGCGCGGCGAACAGGCGCTGCCGGCACTGCTCGAGCGGGTCCTGGAGACGTTCGCGATGACCAGTGTGAGCCTGCTGCGCCGCGACAGCGAGGCGCCCGACAGTGCCGGTGCGGCCGCCGGGGGCGGGCGCGGGCTGCGCGGCGCCTGGCACTGCGTCCAGAGCACCGGGCCCGAACCGTGCCTGCGCCCGGAGGACGGTGACACCGAGGTCAGCGTCGGTGACGACCTGGTCCTGAGCCTGCGCGGTCGGGCGCTACCGGCTGCCGACCAGCGGGTCCTCGCCGCTTTCGCCGCCCAGGTGGCCGTCGCGTACCAGCAGCAGCAGCTCACTGAGGCCGCGGACGCGGCACGGCCCTTGGCCGAGGCCGACCGGGTAGGCACCGCGTTGCTCAACTCGGTCAGCCACGACCTGCGCACGCCGCTGGCGACCGCGAAGGTCGCCGTCAGCAGCCTACGGATCCGCGACATCGCCCTGAGCCCGCAGAACCGCGACGAGCTGCTCGCCGACGCCGACACCGCCCTGGACCGGCTGACCGCGCTGGTCACCAACCTGCTCGACCTGTCGCGTCTGCAGGCCGGGGTGCTCTCGGTGTTCCCCCGCCCCGTCGGTCTTGACGACGTCGTCGCCCTCGCGCTGGACCACGTCGCCCAGGACCGCCAGCTCCAGCTCGACATCCCGGACTCCCTGCCGGAAGTCCTCGCCGACCCGGGTCTGCTCGAGCGCGTCATCGCCAACCTCGTGCAGAACGCCCTGCGCTACGCCCCGCCCGAGCACCCCGTCCGCATCTCCGCCAGCGCCCTCGGCAGCCGGGTCGAGCTGCGCATCATCGACCGGGGCCCCGGCATCCCCCAGGCCGACCGGGAGGCGGTGTTCGCGCCCTTCCAGCGCCGGCACGACCACCCCACCAGCGACGGCCCCGGCGTCGGCCTAGGCCTGGCCATCGCCCGCGGGCTGCTCGAAGCCATGGGCGGAGAGTTGACCGTCGAGGACACCCCCGGCGGCGGACTGACCACGCTCGCGGCCCTATCCGCCGCGCCCGGCGAGCCCGCAGTCCCGCCCGTCGAGGACCACCCGCTAGGACTCTCGACGTGACCCGAGTCCTCGTCGTCGACGACGAGCCACAGATCCGGCGCGTCCTCACCGTGAACTTGTCGACCCGGGGGTATGACGTCACCGCGGCGCAGGACGGCACCCAAGCGCTACTCGAGGCGGCGCGGCACCCCCCCGACGTCGTCCTGCTCGACCTGGGGCTGCCCGACATCGACGGCCTCCAGGTCATCCGCGAGCTCCGCACCTGGACGACCACCCCGATCGTCGTGCTGTCGGCCCGCACCGGCAGCGAGGACAAAGTCCGCGCCCTGGACCTCGGCGCGGACGACTACGTGCAAAAGCCGTTCGACATGGCTGAGCTCCTCGCGCGGCTGCGCGCCGCGACACGCCGCGTGCCGCCCGCGCCCGTGAGCGGGCAGATCCGCCTGGGACCCTCGACAGTCGACCTGGTAGCCAAGACCGTTGAGCGGGACGACGACGACGGCCGGCGCACCATCCACCTCACCCCCACCGAATGGCACCTGCTCGAGATCCTGCTCCGCCGCCCCGGCGCCCTCGTCACCCAGCGGCAACTACTCACCGAGCTGCGCGGCAGCCCCGACCACACCGACCACAGCTACCTGCGCATCTACATGGCCCAATTGCGCCGCAAGCTCGAGGACACACCCAGCCGACCGCGCCACCTGCTCACCGAACCCAGCCTGGGCTACCGCTTCGCACCCTGACGCGACCAGGTCCGCAAGCCCCCCGCACACACCAGAACAAACCCGAGGTCCCGTGCACGACAACGACGCCGGGCGGGCAGAGGACGGACCGCCCCGCGAGCTCGCCCTGGGCGCGCCTGTCGTTCTGCTCCGTGCTCACGTCGACATCCAACTCACGCCTACCGGGGAACACCGTTCCTGGCGGTGCGAAGTCGCATCGATCCGAGCCAGTCCTTTCTACTGCCGGCGCGACACCGGCCCACGCTGTCGGGACTCGGTGCATACTCGGCTCAAGCGCATCCACGCCCTGTACTGGGGGCTGGCCTACGGGTTCGGGGACCTGGACCAGGACGCGGTCGTCCGGTTCGAGCCGGATCCAAGGCGGCGCGGCCCTCGGGTCGACGTCGCCCCGCAGTCGCTCGGCCACCACTACTGGGTCGCCGACGCGGAGGGCATCTTCAGCTCCGTCGCGATGCTGGTCGGCGACCAGGAGGCGGGGAACACACAGCTGGCAGACCACTGCTGACACGCTCTGTCCGTCCTCGTCAGGTTGGCGCTGCCCCCGGGTGGTCACGGCGACCGCGAGGACCCCGTCCGTAGGAGCCTGCGCGTGTCCGGAACCACCCACCTGGCCAAGCGTGCGTTCATCGGCCGCGCACTGGCCAGCAACCGCATGGGCGAGACGCTGCCGCCCAAGAAGATCGCTCTACCGGTGTTCTGCTCCGACCCGATCTCCTGGGTCGCGTACGCCACCTAGCAGATCGTGCTGGTGCTGGGAGCCGCTGGCGCCGCCTCCTTCCTCGGGCTGGCCGCGCCGACCGCGATCGCGGTGGCGCTGCTGCTGGCGATCGTGGTGGCGTCCTACCGGCAGACCTGCTTCGCCTACCCCAGCGGCGGCGGCGCCTACATCGTCAGCAAAGACAACCTCGGGGACCGGGCGGCACTCACCGCCGCCGCGGCGCTGCTCGTGGACTACGTCATGACCGTCGCGGTCTCGGTCGTGTCGGGTGTCGTCGCGATCACCTCCGCCGCCACCGGCCTGGCGCCCTACGCCGTCGAGCTGTCCGTCGGGTTCGTCGTCCTGCTGGCGGTGGTCAACCTCCGTGGCACAAAGGAGTCGGGCACCGCGTTCGCGTTCCCCACCTACACCTTCGTCGGGCTGACCTTCCTGCTTCTGGCCAGTGGGCTCTACCGCGCCCTGACCGGTGGCATCCCCGACGCCCAGAGCGCCCACCTGCCCCTCGAGCAAACCGCGCACATCGGCGGGATCTTCACCGTGCTGCTGTGCCTACGGGCGTTCGCCTCCGGCTGCACCGCGCTGACCGGCGTCGAAGCGATCTGCAACGGCGTCCCGGCGTTCACACCACCCAAGAGCAAGAACGCCGCCACGACCCTACTGATCATGGGGGCGCTGGCGATCTCCCTGTTCTCCGGCATCACCGCGCTCGCGTTGTCCACGCATGCCCGCGCCTACCCGGACGGCAACCCGTCCGTGATCAGCCAGGTCGCCGAAAGCGTCTGGGGTCGCACGTTCCTGTACTACGCCTTCCAGGGCGCCACCGCCGCCATCCTCATCCTGGCTGCCAACACCGCCTTCAACGGCTTCCCGACGCTGGCGTCGATCCTGGCCCGGGACCGCTTCCTGCCCCGCCAGCTGCACAACCGCGGCGACCGGCTCGCCTACAGCAACGGCATCGTGCTGCTCGCCCTGATCTCCGCCGTACTGATCATCGGATTCAACGCCAACATCGAAAAGCTCATCCAGCTCTACATCGTCGGGGTGTTCACATCCTTCACGCTGTCCCAGTTCGGCATGGTCCGGCACTGGCGCAGCGAGCTGGCAGCCACCACCGACAGCACTCGCCGGCGGGCAATCCGGCGCTCCCAGGCCATCAACGGCACCGGCGCCGTCGTAACCGGCCTGGTCCTGATCATTGTCGTGCGGTACAAGTTCCTCGCCGGCGCCTACCTTGCCATCGCCGCGATGTTCGTCATCTTCTTCCTCATGCGGGCCATCCGGCGGCACTACGACAGCGTCGCCACCGAGCTCGCCCCGGAGCCGGGCCAGAACATGCTCCCCAGCCGCAACCACGCCGTCGTCCTGGTCTCCAAGATCCACGCGCCCACCCTGCGGGCGCTCGCCTACGCCAAAGCCACCCGCCCGCACGACCTCACCGCACTCACCGTCGCCGTCAGCGAGGAAGAAAGCCGCGAGCTGCTACAGGAATGGGACCTGCAAAACCTGTCCATCCCTCTCACGATCATCGCCTCGCCGTACCGCGAGATCACCCGCCCGTCCTGGACTACGTTGCCGGGATCCGCCGCAAGAGCCCACGCGACGTCGTGACCGTGTACATCCCCGAATACGTCGTCGGGCACTGGTGGGAGCAGCTGCTCCACAACCAGAGCGCGCTACGCCTGAAAGGCCGACTGCTCTACCAACCCGGCGTCATGGTCACCTCGGTGCCCTACCAGCTCCGTTCCTCTGAAAAGACCCAGACACGGGAGCAGATGACGCCCTCGGAAAGCAACCACGTCGAGAGTCACAGCATGCTTGACGAGCAGACCTGACCCGGCCGCTGGCGAAGCCACAGATCGCTCGAGCGTCTGCCGGCTGCTGGGTCTCGAAATCGACCGTATGTGAGACAGTCCGGCGGCCAGAACGAGCGCTTCTGGGCGCGTCCGGAATCTGTCGGACGCCATAGGCGTCACCCTCAAGTTGCGTTCCACGAGGAAGAACCTTGCCAAGTAGCGTAGGTCCGTTGTCGCGGGACCGGGACATCGGTGTGGAACTGCGAGATGAGGGCGGCGGTGCGCGCAAGCTCCGGAAGCGATCAAAGACTGCCGAGCCGCCGAACGGCACCCTGAGTGGGCTACTCGAGAACAGGCCGCGGACGCCCGAAACTGTCGAAGCCGCGCGCTACGGTCCGCTCGAAGGAGCAACAGCGCCATCGTGGCGCGAAGAGTCAACGAGGAGGGCAATGTCGACGAGCAGCTTCGCTTCGTTCCACTACCAGCGCCACCACGCTCGGGTCCAGCAGGTGCTCGACATGGGCGCCGGCGAAGGGCAACAGATCCTGCGGGAAACATACCGATGAACCTCTGGGAGCACACCGCACAAGAGATCCGCGCGATGCCGGTCGAGGCTCTGGCTCTGCATGTCCTCGCGGATTTCGGCGAGGAAGGGTGGAACGTCGACTCGTATTTCAAAGAGCGGGCTCAGTTCCCGGAGACGAGCCAGTTGTACCGCCAGGAGGGTGTCGCTGCCGCTCTGCACGAGGCGTGGTCGTGGCTAGAGAGCAACGTACTTGTGGGGCGCCATAGCAGCCAGGACAGCCCCAACGCACGTCAAATCACACGCCTGGGACGTGAAGCGATCAGCGGTGGGCTTGCGAGGCTGCTGGCGGGTCGACGGCTCGGACTGGAACTGCATCCCATCTTGGCCGCATCAGTCCGGCTGCAGTTCCTGATGGGTGAGTTCGAGCTGGCAGCGTTCGCGGCGCTTCGTGAGGTAGAGATTCGCGTAAGGAAGCTCGCCAACTACTCAGACGAGAGGATCGGAGTCCCTCTGATGGCCGCTGCGTTCAACCCGCAGACTGGCCCCCTCACGGACCCGGAGGCGGAAGGCGGGGAGCGCGAGGCGGTTATGGCCCTCTTCCGCGGGGCGATCGGCACGTTCAAGAATCCTTCCTCGCATCGTGCCGTCGACTATGACGACCCGACGCTTGCGGCAGAGGTCGTCCTGTTGGCTGATCTGCTCCTGCGTCTGTTAGACCGGGTGCAGACACGTTTCACCTGACGGAAGCGTCGACTAACGCGCCTCAGCGCAGGCGCCCGCGAGCAACAAAAGAACGGTTACGCGCCCGGAGAGCCCGCAGTCGCTCGTTTGTGGGCCGGTCCGGGCTCGCGTCGCCGATGGACCTGATGTGGCCCGTTGGTGAGCGTGCTGCGGGACCGGCGTGTAGTGCAACTGGTGTCGAGAACCTACGTACCGCAAATATCAGGTGTTGGGGGGTTGCGGTACGGTCCGGCATGGCGCACCTGCTCGGCTACGCGCGGGTCTCGACGCTCGAGCAGAACCCGGACCTGCAGGTCGACGAGCTGACTGCGGCGGGCTGCTGGAAGGTGTGGACCGATCATGCGTCGGGGGCGTTGGACCGGAGGCTGCAGCTGGATGCGGTGCTGGAGCAGTTGCGGCTGGGGGACACGTTGGTGGTGTGGCGGCTGGACCGGCTGGGCCGGTCGTTGCGGCACCTGATCGAGGTGGTGACCGGGCTGGACGAGTGGGGGGTGGGGTTCCGGTCGTTGCGGGAGAGCATCGACACCACCACCGCTGGGGGCCGGTTGGTGTTCCATCTGTTCGGGGCGTTGGCGCAGTTCGAGCGGGAACTCATCCGGGACCGGACGGTGGCCGGGCTGACGGCGGCGCGGGCCAGGGGGCGGGTTGGGGGCCGGCCGTCGAAGCTGTCCGCCGAGCAGGTCTGGCAGGTCCGCAGGATGTACGACGCCCGGGAGCTGACGGTTGAGCAGATCGGCGCTGTGCTGGGGGTGAGCCGCACCTCGATCTACCGGGCGCTGGGTAAGGGCACGCGGCCGGCGCCCTCAGCCGCAGTACGCGCCCGCGCGGCCTCGCCAGCCCGGGGCCCGCTGTGGTGCAACCAACCTTGTCCGCTGCCCCCTGCTGGCATCCGCATGTCGTGGTCGGGCGGCGCTGACGGGAGTGTGGTCCTGGGCTTGCTGTCAGGCTGGTCGGGGTTGCAGCTGGGCGAGCAGTTCGGCGCCGCTCCAGGTCGAGTTGACCAGCAGCCGGCGAAGGGTGCTGAGCGGAGCGTGCGGATCCATCGCTAAGTCGGAGAGCTGGAACGCGGTCCGGTAGCCGGCAGCCCGCAGTGGTTCGAAGTCTGACCGGGCCCAGGCGCCGTAGGGATAAGCGAAGTGGTGGACTGGCTTGCGTAGGACGGCCTCGAGCAGCTCCCGCGGCTGGTCGAACTGCACCCGGTAGTCACCCGGCCCGTACCGGTCGGCGCGGTGGTGGTCCCAAGTGTGTGCGGCGACAGTCATCCCGGCATGGTCTAAGCGGCGCAGATCATCGCGGCTCATCCACCCAGGTTTGTCCAGCACCACGGTCATGGCGAAGAACGTGGCGGTCATCGACCGTCGGCGCAGCTGGGGCAGCCCTTCGGTGATCTGGCTGCCCTGACTGTCATCGAAGCTCAGCAGGACCGGCCGGGCCGGCAACTCCCGGCCGGTCAGCAGATGCTCGCGGTACCGGTCGGGGGTGATGGTGGTGTAGCCGGCGCTGGCCAGAGCATCGAGCTGGTCGCGGAACCGGTGCGGAGGGCAGATCAGGAGCCGGCGAGCGTAGCCGGCGTCACCGGGCTGCCAGTCCCGCAACTGATGCCAGCACAGCACCGGCACTGTGGCCCGGGCCGCGATCACCGCCGGCTCCGGGGCCGGTGGGTGCGCCGACCCCTGGCCGGCAGAGCGGGCCCGTGGTGAGGCCAGCGTCGGTACCGGTGGCCGCGCCGGCGCAGCCGCCGGCCGGGGGAGCGCTGCACCGGCGCACCCGGCGACCAGCGCCCCCAGCCCTGCCCCGGCTACAGCAAGGAACCGGCGACGGTCCACAGACTTCTCCTTCGCGATCGCCCCCACGCCGCGTGGTCGGGCCCCTGTGTGCTCCTTGCTGGCGCTGCTCTGCTTCAGCGCACAACGATCGCCGGGCCGGGCTACCTGGCGGAGTACACGTCCCGGCCGAACTGGGGCAGCCCGGTCTGCGCGGCGAAGCCGAGGTGGGGCAACCTGAAGGCGTCCTCGATGCTCGCGAGCAGCGAGTAGTGGTTGTAGCCGACCGAGGACGTCGTGCCGGGCGTGGTGCGCCGGGACAGCACGACGGCCCCGACCCGGCCACCGCCGGGCCCGACGATGCCGGGCAGTGGGGAGTTCGGGCCGGGCATCTCACCGCCGGAGGCAGTGGCATCGGACTGCGGGCTGTCGGACTCGTCGAAGGTGACCACAAGCAGCCCGTCCTGGCGGTAGGCCGGGGACGCCAGGATCCGCGGGACCCAGGTGCGCAGGAACGCGTCGGCGCTCCTCAGGCCGCCGGGTGCGCCGTCGACGCAGGGGGTGTCGTGGCCGTCGTGGCACAGGTTCGGGGTGATGTAGGCCAGGTTCGGGGTGGTGGCCACCGTCTTCAAGTCACCGGTGAGCTTGCCCAGGTTGACGTCCCGCTTCGCGCAGGACGGCGACCCAGTGATGGAGCTGAAGTAGACGAACGGGTTGTGCCGGGCGGCGTACTGGTCTTTGACGGTCGCCTGCTGGGTGTTGTCCCGGGTGTTGATCCCCGGGTGCCCGCAGGTGGCGGACTCGCGGGTGGGGTCCGCGCCCATGTCCTCCATGTATCCCTTCCAGGTCAACCCCTTGGCGGTGAGCTGTCCTGGCAGGGTCGGGACCGACGCCGGGTAGACGCAGCCGCGTCCGACGGCTTGCTGGTGCGAAGCGGTGCCCACCTGCGTGAACGAGGAGTAGACCTGGCAGTCGGCCTGCTGCTCGGGGTCGGGGCCCTGCCCGGAGATTTGGGCCAGGTAGTTCGGCAGGCTGTTGTGCGCGGTGCCGTGGTACTGGGTGAGCAGCACCCCCTGGGCGCGCAGGGTGCGGGACAGGTACGGCGCCTTGGAGCCGGACCCGAACGTCGCCGCGTACCCCTTGTTCTCCAAGTTGATGACGAACACGTGCCGAGGGGCAGCCGGCTTGGCGGCCGGCGGGCAGGCGTAGGCGGGTACGGCGACCGCCAGGGCACCGACCGTGGCAGCGGCGGACAGCAAGCGCGGGCGACGGATCATCGAAGGTCCTCCAGATCGGTGTACGGAACGGGTGGAGCTGCATGCCGGCTCACCCGTCGGCGTCGGCGGAGCCCGGCGGCGCGGTCAGACCGGGTTGCAGCGGCGCGCATCCGCAGCTGCGACCTTCGGCCCAGGCCTGCGCGGCCCGGTCGTTGATGCCGCCGCGGGACCGAACCTCACGCACCAGCGCCGCCGGCATCGGCGCGCCGGGGTGGGTGGACTGCCACAGCTGCGCCTCCAGCACCGGACCGGCGACGTCCACCGAGGACGTGTTGACCGGGACCGAGGCCGCCGACCCGGCGGCTGCCGTCGGGTTCTTGGCGTCTTGGGGGTAGCTGGGCTTCTCCGCCGTGTAGGGGCGGGTGTCCGGGTGGGAGGTGAACATGTCGTAGGGCACCGGCGCGTACTGGGTGTAGGTCGACAGCGGTCGCAGGCCCAGGATCAGCTCGATGGTGTGCAGCACCCCCGCTTGGGAGATGTGCACGCCCGACAGCTTGGCCTTGGCGGCGTAGGGGGAGGCGAGCAGGAAGATGTTGCGGTGCCCGTCGCGGTGGTCCAGGCCGTCCTGGCTGTCGTCCTCCATCACGAACACCGCGGTGGAGGACCACTGCGGGGTGTGGCTGAGGTAGTCGATGACCCCGCCGACCGCCTCGTCGTTGGTGGCGACCAGGCCCTGCGGGGTCGTCTTGCCCGGGGTCGCGCCGTCGGTGTGGTCGTTGCCCATCAGCAGGTAGCTGAGCTGCGGGACGGTGTTGGCGGCGACCAGCGGGGCGTACTCGGTCTTGAACTCCTTCAGCCGGTCGGTGTCCTTGACCGAGGTCAGGAGCAGGTTGTTCGGGTAGGCGGTCGCGGTGTTGGCGGCGACCTTCGGGTCGTTCGTCCCGCCGGGTACGGCGCAGGCGGCGCCCGGTGACGGCGTCGACGGAGCCTGGCTGGTGGCCTGGCCGACGAGCTCACCGAAGTCCCGGAACGTCTTGTGCTGCGCGGCGAGCTGCTGGAAGATCGCGCCGCAGCGGGGGTAGACGATCGGCGCCGTCGGGTCGTACGGGTGGTTGCGCGCGGAGTAGTAGTGCACCCAGGACTTCTCGGTGTAGTCCGTGGACGTGCCCTCGGCGGTCCAGTGGTGGCCCTGGATGCTGGCCTCGCCGTCGGAGTAGAAGTTTTGGCTCAGCGCGTACCGGTCCGCCAGGTTGTGGATGTTGGGGGTGACCGTCTGACCGCTGGCGTTGCGCCGGCCGAACTGGGTGAACGCCGGCTCCACGTCGGCGTTGGTGCGGCCCAGCGAACGCAGGTCACCGAACTCCTGGTCGAAGGTCCGGTTCTCCCGCACGATCATCACGACGTGCTTGATCGGGCTGGTGCCACCGACCGCGGCCGGGACCGGGCTGTCGGCCGGCCGCCGGCTGTTGGCCTTGGTGGCGAACAGCAGCTGGTCGCGGGACTGCTTGGTGTACGCGGCGAGCCCGCTCGTGGTGGGCCGCGCCACCCGGCTGAGCAGCCCGACGATGTCGTTGCCGTCGTACTGGGTCCGGCGGGTCACCGGCACGCCGCCGTACCCCTTCGCGCTGCTGGTCAGCAGATCCCCGGAGCCGGGCACGACCGACACGGCTGTCGGGTAGTTCCCGGCCGGGATGAAGCCCAGCGCCCGGAACTGGGTGGGGTTCCACCGCGACGGGCCGGCCGGGATGGCGGCGCCGAGCACAGCGACCGCGTTGTCCCCGGCGTCGGCGACGTACACCAAGCTCTGGGCGCTGTCGATGGTGATGCCGTTGGGCGCCGAGCCGTTGGCCTCACCGGGCAGCAGGTGCACCGAGATCCGGCGTACCTCGGTCGGTACGAGCCGGGTCAGGTCCAGGATCGACACCGAATCGTCGTTGGTGTTGCTCACGAACGCAAAATGGCTGTTGCGGGTCACCGCGATCGCGGACGGGTGGTCACCGACCGCAGTCACGCCCCGCAACGTGCCGGTGGTGACGTCCAGGGTCGCGACGGCGTTGTGTCCCTGCTCGGTGACCAGCGCCCGCGCGCCGTCGTTGGACAGCGCCACCGCGCCCGGGTAGGCCCCGCCGCCCTGGCCGACCCCGCCCAGCGGGGTCTCCCAGCGCTGCGCCCCAGTCACCGGGTCCA
>JAABUJ010001664.1_pt1 | contig 31036 bp, 33 predicted proteins | sample 5559131 | NCBI WGS metagenome assembly JAABUJ01 (sample SAMN10711875, study PRJNA513366) | rock metagenome | isolation source: Antarctica rocks | place: Antarctica: Victoria Land, Mt New Zealand nord | collected 2016-01-07
CCTCCCCCCCTCCAACAACTAATACCCCCAACCAGGCAATCGAAACAGGCGGCTGTCCCCACGCAGCCATCCGGGAAGACATCTCCGCCAACCTCCAGGCCCTCACCACCCTCACGCGCCTCTTCCACCCGACCCTCCTCCTCATCGAATCCGGCGGCGACAACCTGGCCGCCAACTACTCGCGCGAGCTCGCCGACTACATCGTCTACGTCATCGACGTCGCCGGCGGCGACAAGATCCCGCGAAAGGGTGGGCCGGGGATCACGGGGAGTGATTTGCTGGTGGTTAATAAATGCGATTTGGCGGATGCGGTGGGTGCGGATTTGGAGAGGATGGAGAGCGATGCGAGGAGGGTTAGGGAGGGGGGGCCGATTGTTATGGCGGAGGTGAGGAATGGGAGGGGGGTGGGGGAGGTGGTGGGGTGTGTGGTTGGGGCGTGGAGGGGGGGGGGGGCTGAGGGGGGGGGGTGGGGGAGAGAAGGGGGAGGGCGGGGTGGGTTGGGGGGTTGGTGGGTGGGGGTTTGGTGCGGTTGCGCGTTCGGAGAGGAGAGGTGGATCGGATCCTGATGAGCGGCGGTGGTCGAGGGACAGGAAGGGGCGGGACGTTTACGAATCTCGTTTGTATCATCGCGAGAATGTCCCCTTTGAGGGAGCAGACTATTAACTTTTGTTCTCCGGATATCTTTCATTCTCTCTAATGGGCAATATCTAAAGTTGAGAATAAACGACAATAACGACAACAAACACCCCCTCTCTTTGCCCCATACCCAAACCAATAGTCGAAAGCAGATACAAGAACAAAAATCATGTTCGACGATGAGGAGAGTAGATATAGGGAAGTTGTTTTCTCCCTCTCGCTCTCTCTCTTTTGCTATGTCCCTCTTCTCAAAGTCTGGAAATAGTACGAACGTAAGGATCCTAGTGATATTATACAAACGCCGCCCACCGGGGCCGGGCGGAAAGATATGTGGATGGAGCCACTTCGCCTGGGATAGTTTTAGGAAGAGTCCACGGGAAGTGACAATGATGCGGATGGACGTGGTGAGTATGGCTTGTGGCGTAGCCGTGATTCTTCCCGGACCATGTATGAACAGCAAAGCAAAGCAAAGCAAAGCAGAGGACCAAAGACGAGGGTTTCCCAGACCGCTGATGCGTGGACCCGCCTCCGTTCCCACTCCCGCGCGTAAAAGATATTGGACATTGATAGAGCATGACGTGAAACGATATGTAAACGCCGCGCTGAACCGTAATCGACCGACCGTGACCGCCAGAACCCAAACACCCAAAACACAGAGCGACGGTAGACCAGACCAGAAGAAGAGCAAGAGCGGGCACGGACTCGGAGCGGAGGCTTCGACTTCCGTGAGCCTTGCTCAGCTCCCCGCTTTCTGCCTCTTCCCGCCGATGCGCGGACTGGGCTTGACTTTACCGCCGCCTCCGGGCCCGGTGCCGTTGACTTCTGTGCCGCCGCCGCCACCGCCGTCGTCGCCTTCGACTTTGACGGTGCTGGGTCTCCTCCTCTTGTTCGTGGCATTCGGACTCGTGTTTGCGCTCGTGCCTTGACTTCCGCTGGTATTAGTCCCCTGCTGACTCTGCTGCGCGACCATAGCCACGCCGGCGGCGGGTGGGAGGTGGTTATGGTTCTGCGCGGGCGAAGGGGCTTGGGCGCCCGTCATGCTCATGGCGGGAGAGATGGATGTGGGGAGGTTCAGATGGGCGGCGGCCGGGGAGGCGAACTGCGGGGTGCCGTTGAAGCTGGGGGTTCGTGGGCCGTGAGGTTGTTGGAAGGCCGGGTTGAGGTTGTTCGGTGCGAGGTTGAGTTGGGCGGCTTGGTTCTGTTTGAAGGAGGCGACGAGTTGGTGGAGCGCTTCGGAGGGTTGGAGGAGAGGGTTCTGTTGGGAGTACTGGAATAGGGTTTGCATTTGCGAGATGGTCTCCGCGATCTGTGCAATGGACCGCTTAGTATGCATTGTGGTGGTATAATTCCACGGTTGGATGTACCTCGAGAAATCTCATCACGCCTTCAGTAACGCCATATGAATTTACAATCGAAACGGGGAGTTGTATTTGGGGTGGCTGGGGTTGTTGTTGTTTTTGCGACCGTTGTTTGCCGACGGTCTTGCTCGTTTTCGGTGATTGCTTTGGTTCGGGAGACTCTACTGGCGCTAGTAGTTGGGCCCGTGGTATGTATTCGTTGTGTTCGTTCGTGACGAGGTCGAGGACGTCAATCTTGCCGTTTCGATCAAACTGTGCTCGTAAACTCCCTGAAGTGACCAGCTGCTCACTTGTCAGCAGCGTCAAGGTATACACAGAAGCGGAATGTTCACCTGACAGCCATTGACGAACCAATATATGAAACATAACTTGGCACTTTCGACAAAGTGGCCGCCGTTGGGCAAATCCTTCTCCCGTGCATTCTCAAGAACCATCTGCATGTTTTGCACACCACTACTGAAATGGGTCCAGTAATACCGTGGCAACAGCGGCGTCGAGATCTCAAACTGTTTCAGCTCTCCAATGTCCGAGTCGTAGACTTGCTGTCGCAACACCCCAGATGGAGAGAAGAAGCGGTCCGCAAAAAGTTGCCAGTAGTTCAGGTCGTTCGATTGTCGGCGGGCCTGGGATTGACTTGCGCCGTCCGGTCGTCCATACTGGTGGAGTCCAGCGTTTACCGAAAACTGGCTTAGATGATCACCGAATTGCAGTAACTTCAACACGGAAGCACCTCTCAACGGATTTGGCACCCTCGGCTGCATTATGGCAGCTGCTGCGGCCGCTTGCTGTTGTGCCTGATGCTGCTGTTGGGCTTGTTGTTGCTGATGAACGGCTTGCTGTTGGGCTTGGTGTTGTTGAGCCCGTTGCTGTTGTTGATGTTGAGCAGCTGCAGCCGCGTGTGCTTCTTGTATTCCCTGCATTTGTTGTGACTGAGGTCGCATTGGTGGTGGTACGGCCTGGCCCTGGAGAATTGGTACTGCTTGCTGATGTGCAAGCTGTTGCATTGCCTGCTGCTGCTGCTGCTGTTGTTGTTGATGATGAGCTTGCTGCTGCTGCTGATGCTGCTGCTGCTGCTGCTGATGCTGCTGCTGCTGCTGCTGCTGTTGTTGCTGCTGCGCTTGCTGTTGCTGTTGATGCTGTGTAGCAGACGCTTGTGCCTGCATTTGTTGCAGTTGAATGTGCGAAGGGAGGTTGACACCAGGCACGTTGCCAGGCACACTCCCCGCCTGTTGCATCGCTGCGAACTGGGCAGGAGTCATCGGCGGGTTACCACCATTGGGGAAATTAATGGGCACGCCACCGTTTTGTTGCTGTGCATGCTGCTGCTGTTGCTGCTGCTGTCGTATCATCGCGAACTGCTGTTGTCGCGCCATCAGCTGTGCTTGTAGTTGGTTGGGCTGAAGTTGTTGATGGTTCGCAACTAGTCGCGGCAAAGGTTAGCCAACATTCTGCACGTATGGAGACAAGACTGTTCAAGAAAATGTGTACATGGAGGCTTCGCTGCAATTTAGACCGAACACACAGTTAAGAGCTGTGTGACAGCTAATGTGAGGAATTGTGCTTTGTAAATGCCAGTATGAAAGCGATAGTGAATTCGGTCAACAGAATTGCGTAGGGCTACCCTGAAAACAAGGGACACAACAGGCCATGCTCAGTGGACCCCCACTGAACAGTAAATGCAACAGTGATCCTCCCACAGTAGGCTTCAACATAGGCTGGACACGAAAACATCATCGAATCTTCCAAAGTGTCTGCACTGTTCACAGTCTCCTTGCAGGATTCCGAAACTCCGACCCGCAGTAGCATCGTTCACTGGCTGAACGGGCGTCTAGATATGCAGAAAAGGAAACAACTGAGGATGAAAGCTTCCACTCACGTGCTTGTGCCATCTGTGCTTGCTGGTGCTGTTGCTGCTGTTGCTGTGCAAAGATTTGTTGCGCCTGACCAGGGTTCAGATGTGAGAGGGCATGCGCACTTGGCCCGCCAGCTCCAGGTCCTCCGGGTCCTGGCCCTCCGGCCCCTAAGGGGATGTTTGCCATCATCCGCCCCGCTTGACTGACTTGAGGTCCTCCGGGCCCGGAAAGACCTGGATGCATCTGTTGCCCCATCACCGCACCCGGCGGCTGTCCGCCGGCCGGGCCGCCTGGATTCGAAGGATGTCCCATCGCCATGGGATGGCCGTGGGGTACACCGGCGAGTGGCATACCGACAGCCTGTGCAGGCAAAGGTTGTGCCATGCTCATCATGGTCGCCGAGTTCGAGTCTCCGCCGAACGACTTTTTGGATGATATTTCCGATGAGTATCGATATCCAGGAAAGCGTGCTGAGACCCGTCTGTCCTACTGGTATGCACTGATCCCGTGGTCTGTTCTTGTCGACCGCAGTTTTCCTCACCGCTGATCCGTCGTCTCGATGACCTAGTGCCCAAGCTTCAACTATCGCAGGACCTCCTCTTTGGCTGCGCTCGCACAAACGGTGCAATGAAAGCATTTACACCATTCACTTAGCCTCTCGAGTCTCCCTGTTATTTCTCAAGCGAGACCCCTGCGTCTCGCTCGCTGGTGAATGGCGGCGTCGACCTAATCGCAGCGACTATTACAATCATGCGTAGGCGGCAACTACCGCTAAGCTCTTGCGACACTCTATGACCTGTCACCCAGCGGCGCCGATATAAATCCACCTCTTCAGTCAAGACACTATTGTACGGAGACCTATACCAGGCCCTGGTCACCGTCGCTAAAAGGCAGCTCGATTATAAGTACAGGTCTTGCGCAATGCGATGGTCCAATTCGCCTCGCGCTGGCGTCGTTTGATTGACGGGAGATCCGATATCGAATGCGACCAGACGGACGTGGAGACGGCCAGCTTCGAAGCGGAACGATTTCTGGGCATCACGAAGCCATGAATTATGCAGCAGCTGCAGTCGACGGTAAAGGTCCGGTCGAGCAACAATTGCAGTACTTGGTACAGCACTGGGGTGTGGGTTTGGGGATGGGGATGGGGGATTTAACTGGGGGATTTGGGGGCGGACGAGCAAATCAAAAATGGTGCTGCACAGCGCTGTCTCCCCGATCGTTGATTCGTCGCGGGTGCTCCAATATTAATAAATGTTATCAATTAATATTAATACAAATACTATTAATACAAATACAAAAGTATTAGGGAAATATTACAGTACTTGACCACTGAGAGGCTGGAGCGGGAGGCGAAATGGTCTGGAAGAAGGAAGGCGTCATCATGTGATCAGATTAATTTGCTGCTTTTCTTCCTTTTCTTCCCGGCGCTAACTATTTTAGACAGGTACGCAACTCACAGGAAACCTTTATTGAAAAACTACACGAAACCACTTTCTCTTCCACTTCTACTTTTCCTTCACAACATCGAACTCTGCCAACTCAGATCAACACTCTACCTTATCATTTAAATTGATTACGACGACTACTACTACTACTACTACTACTAATGAACTACAACTAACCACAAAGCATACCCAGGACAACCACCCAACCCAACATACATTAAAGGTCAGTCCTCCCTCTCTCAACACACCTCTCTCATCCATCCCGCACACCAGTGCATTCACGGAAAGATGACAACCAAGCAAAAGTCTTCTTTTCCCACCTGAGTCGACCTTGAAGAGACCAATCTGTTCGGGCGGCCTTCGCAAGCCGCCTGCTACTTGCCAGTAACCTTGTCTGACCCACATACACTACCAACCCCTTCGTCTCCCCAAAACCGTTACCTCTGAGCCCTTGGCTGACCAGCTCAGCTCAGCTCAGCTCAGCTCAGCTCAGCTTTCTAGGTAGCCTCCTTCGACACCCTAGCAAGCTCTGCCCCGTGTGCCAGTTGCGTCCAAAAAGGGTTCATCGGCTTGAATGTAACAGGTCGGTGCCATCTCCTCTCGAATACCTGCTTTTACCTCGAGGGATACTCGTCTACATGATGAAAATACATTCCACATTCGCAGTTTTCACGCTAGCCAGCGCATTGAACCTATCTAAGTCGCTGTGTCGATGAGCGGCAATCTTCCTTGGATGTCTGATTTTTTTATATTTATCCGTTGAAACTATGACGTTGAATTGCGTCGAGGGCACCATTCGCTAACGTGCATGCTGCAATTAGGTCGTACGACATCGCCCAGGTGATGGAGCTTTGCTCCGAGATGCTTGTGATATAGATAGCATGTTATATAGTCAATATTTTCTCAGCTCTGAACTTGACTCCACACTTATGATACTGTGCGGGACGTAAAGTCCAAGATTCTTCAGTGGCAGGATTATTGTAGAGTACATCCGCAATCATAAGCGTACCCACCTAGTACGACTACCAAGACGAAGGCCCAATAGCAAGATACCATCCTCGATGCAGCTATGCTCTACCTAACATACAAAGAAACCCTCTACCCTACCACCCCACCTACGCATCAATCAGATTATCCTCCCCATCCTGCCCCCCACTCTTTCCCCCATTCTGATCCGCTCGATCCGCATTATCCCTCGTATCCTTATTCCCCGCCGCCCTCCCCTTCGACCTCCCGGAGCGCTGATAGAACTCGTTCAGGATCTTCGCCGGGATGCGGTTGAGCAGCTCTTTAGGGTAGATGCGCAGCAGGCTCCAGGCGAGGTCGATGGATTCGTAGATGGTCCGCGACTCGTAGGCGGATTGCGAGATGAAGGTGCGTTCGAACTTGTCGAGGAACTCGAGCGAGAGCTTGTCTTCGGCCGAGAGGGCTTCTTCACCTACCACGGCTTTCATGGAGGCTGCGAGGGGTGTGTTAGAGTGGTTGATTGGGGAGGGGCGGGGAGTGAGGTGGGGGGGGGGTTTACCTGCATCACGCCCGATGGCGTATTTGGCGTAGAGTTGATTCGAGACGTCGCCGTGGTCTTTGCGCGTGTGGCCCTCTCCGATGGCGGATTTCATGAGACGGGATAGGGAGGGGAGGACGTTGATGGGCGGGTAGATGCCTTTGTTGTGGAGCTGACGGTCGATGAAGATTTGGCCTTCTGTGATGTATCCGGTCAAATCGGGGATAGGGTGGGTGATGTCTGCAGCCATTTAGTATGTTCTTCGTGGAGCTTTAGGACGTGTCGGACAGCTTACCGTCGTTGGGCATAGTCAAGATGGGTATTTGGGTAATGGAACCATTGCGACCTTGTACACGTCCGGCGCGCTCGTAGATGGTTGACAAGTCGGTGTACATGTAACCCGGGTAGCCACGACGACCTGGTACTTCCTCCCGTGCTGCCGAGACTTCACGCAGGGCATCACAGTATGCTGACAGGTCAGTGAGGATGACCAGGACATGCTTCTCCAGCTGGTAAGCGTAGTACTCGGCAGTGGTGAGGGCTAGACGCGGAGTGATGATACGTTCGATACTGGATTGATTAGCTCAATCTGTCCATATGTGAGAATGTAACCTTACGTAGGGTCGTTGGCCAAGTTTAGGAATAACGTGACTTTTTCCATACTGCCATTCTCCTCAAAGTCTCTCGTGAAGAATCGGCTTGTTTCCATGTTGACACCCATAGCTGCAAAGACGATGGAGAAGTTTTCTTCGTGGCCGTCATGGACATCCTTCGTTGGCTTGTTGACCAAACCGGCTTGTCGACAGATCTGAGCTGCAATCTCGTTATGCGGTAACCCGGCGGCGGAGAATATGGGAATCTTTTGACCACGGGCAATGGAGTTCATGGTGTCGATGGCGGAAATGCCTGTTGCTATCATCTCTTCAGGATATACCTGAGCGGTATATCAGCGACATGAACGAGATCGACGAGCCCTAGAGGAGAGTAAACTGACACGGGAGTATGGATTTATCGGACTGCCGTTTATATCGAGATAATCCTCTGCCAGGACTTTGGGTCCCTTGTCAATAGCTCGTCCAGATCCGTCAAAGACTCGTCCTAACATATCCTCCGAAACGCCAATCTTCAAGCTGTGCCCAGTGAACTCCACTTTCGTCTGGTGAACGTCAGCAACGACCGACGATCTATAGCTGGGGTATGCTGACCTTCTTCACATCGATCCCTGAAGTGCCTTCAAACACCTGCATTTATTGGTGAGCGGCTTAGTGTTGGCTGAACACTATAGGCCCGTACCTGCACGACCGCCCGGTTACCTGCAGCAAGCAATGATCAGCTTCTGATATTCCTCTGAACGGCATGTTGCCCAGCCATACCTCTCGCTTCCAATACTTGTCCGGAACGTTCTGAGCCATCTGGTAACGTCAAGGAGACGATTTCGTTGTACCGAGGGAATTTGACCTATCCGAGTCTATAAGCTCGAGCCGACGAGATGCTATGAGTCGACTACATTTTCCAGTATGACCAAAGGGCCGTTGACGCCCCCAATTGTGTTGTATCGAATTCGAGGATGTATTGTGGTCATGCGAGGATCTAGCATTTCTGGAGCCATGGCTGGTAGGACAGGTGTTGCGGAACCGTTATCGACCTCTCCAGAAACGAACCCGAAACACAAACGTTTAATGTTGAATATCACCTGGGTTGAGGCCAATCGTGGGGTTGGAGTAAATACACTAATCGACCATGGAGCTCACCCGACGTTCTTAGTAGTGGTGGTGAGCTCTTGGGACCATGCCGGGATGTTTATGTAAGCGAACTACTTTCTCTGCTATACCTTCAGAGCTATTGTTTGTCTCCAAAATATTCCTATGCCAAATTGAAGGCGTTATATGCAAGGTCGTTGAGGTCAAAGCAGGCTTTCAGTGGACCTACCCCATGGATTAAGATATCACTCCTAGAGGGGGAGTTCTTCAGTCTATGTAACCTGGTTTCCAAACATCAACGTCGGCAACGGCGGCGAGGTTGCACCTCCACGCAGATGTTCGTTGCCTTGTCTTAGAATGTTCTGCTCTTTCGACAACTCCTTGAAGCCACCCCACATTGTCTCAACCTGATATATATTTCTGTATTTACCATGGCCTACTTCACAAGTTGCAGACCTATTCAGGTCACTGTTTGCTATGGCTTGACACTCATTTTGCTGACCATTGTCATTGTGGCCGACAATGGTGTCACTAGAGCTGTACCTTGTACCCTGTGCCCGTGACAAGGTGTACTGAGGTAAGGCAGCTGTGCTGCTCATTTTATTCCGGCAGTTATCTTCAGTGGTCTCGTGGCGGCGACGGTGAGAAGCGTGGCGTTGAACACGAGGCTTATATCTTCCTGATACGGACCAGCAACTTGGTGAACTGGACGGGATGAAGTTTCCGTTGGTAGTCCAGCTTATGTGTCACCGTCGGGTTTCCCGCATGCATAGGAGGCAGCTCATCCCCAATCTTAGACGGAACCAGCATCCTCAAAGTGCAGTCATGGCACTACTATGAGGCTCCTCGATTGCCCTGAAAAACTTTTCGTTGAAGACAATCTACACGAGATCTATCTTGTTTTCGGTGTTGATTCTCGCCTCCTAGTCAGGCACATTTTTTCAGGCGTTGACTTAACTATCATTCTATAAGCATTCGCGGCGAGATGGTCTGCCATGACCAAAAGTGCAGACTCCCTTGGATCAAGAACGTTGTCTTCTCCGATGGACTCTCTGATTCCAGTACAGGCGTGATCTAGGGCAGTCTTCCGATAATGGGCCCTATCAGCCAGCTTCCCCCTCACAAAGTATCTCCCGCTCTGCTCCCTCGTCCGACTGTGGGTACGAACGACATACTTGGAACCTATTGAGTGGAGGTAAGAGTCGTACAGGAATAATGGATTTAGAACACATTACCAGGTGAATCTGAGGGAGATTACCGCAGGGCTGATTTAGGGCAGGATGGAGATATCTGGAGACAGAAGCACATATAAGCTGGCAAAGACCGCACGTGGCGCCATTCACATGCTTCAGATGATGACAGTGGTTGGTCGGCTTACCCTACCCTGACCAATTCATGTACCTTAACTTACATAAGCTTTTGTATCAAAACGCCGCATCGCTAAACGGTGATCGAACGCCTGCCTGCAAGCTGCATCTCGCACTCTCCACAGCTGTGTAACACCGTATTCCTAATTTCGACAAGCAAACCGAGAACCCGTTCACATTGGGACATCTGAAAAACACTGGCTCGTCCGTGGTGTCAACTGACAGAAGCCTATTTTCCATACCCATAGCGGATGTCCGCTATGCTCTGTGCAGTTCAGTTGGTGTGTCGGGGAATCTTGGAGTCTCGGCTCTTTTTGAATATGCATTTGCTACTTGTGTCGGTCTTCATGCCCGTCTTTCTCGTTCATCTGTGTTCAAAACAGGGTGTGTGATCACTACAAGCCTCTGTTGATCCTCTTGGCTGCGTCTTATATGGCGGAATCTACAGCGAAGGAGTCCGGGATTTGTGGCGAGTGTCCTTTGCTGACTACCTATATCGTCTGAACTTGACTGCTTCGGCCTGGTCCGGCGATCATTATGGCAATTGCAGACAAGGTACAGCCGGCCATTACAGGCTCGATGTTCGCCCTTCCCAGCAGGGACATGTCCAAATGGACTTCGGTATCCAAATACAATCGACTTGGGGGCTTCTGTCCCACCAAACCTGACAGTCTAGGCATCATACAATGTCATGTACACTCAAGGGAACAGCCACAAGCCTGCAGAATAGCTTGTTCACTGCTATGATCTATCAATTTCATATTCCCGGACTTTGAGGCTGGAGTCAAGACTATGATGTATATAACATGCTGCTGCGTCCTCTGGATTTCTCATCGTTGCTTGAGCAGGTGCACATAGGCGCTTGAATTTCGGTCATAGTCGTTGTTAGATATCTTTTGTACTATAGAATCGGCACCATGTTTTCATTCCTACCTATTCTCCTCGCCTTCGCCCAAATGGCTGCCGCAACCACCGTCACGTACAACTGGGATATCACTTGGGTAATGGCGAATCCGGACGGTGCCATGACGAGACCCGTGATCGGTATCAATGGCCAGTGGCCGTGCCCGACCATCAATGTTGCCGTTGGGGACCGGCTTGTGGTCCACGTCAACAATAAGTTAGGCAACGAGTCCACCGGTATCCACTTTCACGGACTCTATCAGCAAGGAACAGCAAATATGGATGGAAGTGTCGGCGTCACGCAGTGCTCAATACCACCTGGGTCGAAGTTCACATATGATTTTAAGGTTATTACTGGGCCAGACTGAAAGCAATTGTCCGCTCAATTCTTTGCTGACATTGAGTGCAGATCAATCAGTCCGGCACGTACTGGTATCATGCACATAACAGGGGCCAATATCCTGATGGCCTTCGAGGACCCCTCGTCGTTCATGATTCTGCTTCTCCTTACAAAGACCAGTACGACGAAGAAATCATCCTCACCGTGTCCGACTGGTACTACCAGCAGATGCCCTCTCAGATTAAAACTTACCTCTCCCACTCGGAAAATGAGTCGGGCGGGATGCCAACTCCGAATGCAACCCTCCTCAACGATTCCCAGAATATCAAATTCAACTTCAAACCGGGGAAGACTTACTTGGTCCGGATCATCAGCATGGCGGCGTTCACGACTCACCTCGTCCATTTCGACCAACATCTGATGAAGATCGTGGAGATTGATGGCGTCTACACTGAGCCTTCAGTAGCGGATAGTCTCGCCGTCACCTCCGCTCAGCGTTACAGCGTGCTGATCCAAGCGCGTAACAACACCAACCAGAACTTCGCGTTCTCAAGTACCATGGCTCCGCAGCAATTCGCCTCGCCTCCCGTAGGGGTTCAGACGACCGTTTACGGGACATTGGTGTATAATGATATGAAGCCAATGCCTCTTTCTTCGAATTCAACTACCCTGCCCAAGTTCAACGTCACGGATGATTTCGGTCTGGTTCCGACAGACCACCAACCCTTGTTGGGTCCGGTGGATCACAGGGTGACCTTGAACGTCAATCTCGTGACGATGAATGGAACCAACAGGTCAGCCCGCCCCACTGCTCAATTTGCTCACGCCAATATACTGATTGCCATGCGTATAGGGCGACTTTGAACGACATTACCTACCTGATGCAGAAGGTGCCGTCGCTCTATACAGCGTTGAGTGTCGGCAGCGACGCCCAGAATCCCGCCGTCTACGGAGTAAACGCCAACGCCTACGTCTTGAAGCATAACGAAATCGTCGAGGTCGTGGTCAACAACCTCCACGCCGAAGCCCACCCTTTCCATCTCCACGGCCATCAGTTCCAAGTCGTCGCAAGATCGCCCCCAGACGCTGGCATCTACGACGGCAACTCGGCCAACTTCCCCACCGTCCCCATGCGTCGCGACACCGTTGCCGTCTTTGCGAACGGCTACCTCGTCCTGCGCTTCAAGGCCGACAATCCAGATAAGTACCCTGCACATCCCCCATCGATGACTCGTGCGCAAGCTGACCGACCATGCACGCGTCTGGCTCTTCCACTGCCACGTCGAGTGGCATGTCGAGGCTGGCTTGTCGGCGACCTTCGTCGAAGCGCCGGAGATCCTGCAGCAGACTATCAAGACTCCACCGGATCACCTGCGCGTGTGCCATGAGGATGGAGTCTTGACGCAGGGCAATGCTGCCGGCAATACTAAGAATCATCTCGATCTGACTGGCGCCAATACCGCCATTACGACCAATCCTTCAGGGTACGTTATTGTCTCCAAGTCTACTGACGTCCTGTCGTGTCACGCTTTGTCGGTCTCTCGCTTATGCTAACGTGCATGTGTGTACAGGGCCTTATGGTCGCCGCCATCCTCTTACGGAAGATCACTACGGACCCGGCCCCTGTCGCAGTAATAATTGTTGTCTGTGGTACAGCTCTTCGCAATCAGGATTCTTCCATTAGGCGGCTTTGAATGGCGATCTGTTCATATGGGGCGATTTGAGGGGCGCTACATAGATTCCTTGACAATCTTCTGGATCTAATGTTCGGGCTAGTCGGGGCCCTTGGGGTTATGCATCTGGAGAGCATTGTCCACATGCACATAGAGTATTTGTATCTTAGCCGGGTTTCAATGTACAACTACCTACATCACACTGTCCTGATGGTAGCGAAACCGCGTATAGGAACAGAGAACCCGTCATGACCTCATCCGTAACATTGGCAGTGAAGCAAGATCTTGTGCCACGCCATCTCAATCTCATCTAGATCTGGATCAAAGTCACCGATTCGCGATCTACCCGTCGCGTGTGCCGGAGGTGCAGGGTCCTGTCAGGTGGGTGTGGCGGGCTTCGGAGAGCGAGGGAGATGTGGCGCACTTGACTTTCACAGACACATATGTGTAGAGAGAGATCTTGCATGTACATTTAGTTGGGTTCGATTGTGGGGTATCGAGATGGGATATTAGCTTCGCCGAACAAACGACAGTTCAGATGGAGACGTCGGGGTTTGGCTGGGGGAGTGTGTTCAGGACGGAGATAGGGACAGGGTTGGTTGATGCTGATGCTGGTGTGATGTGAGGAGGGGGAGGGGATTCAGGAAGGCTCTTGTATAGGGAAATCCTATGCAGTGAGGGACTTGGTAATAATGGCATAGGTACTGGATGGTCAGGGTAGTAAAGGTCAGTCTTGGCCGTGAATAATATCATGACCAACTCTGAAGTGACAGATGCCCTACCAGATTGATTAGATCAGATCGGTTTAAGCTTACTCTAAGCGAGCGATGATCTGCAAGGATGAAGGACTGAACAGTCAATCCGGGATGGCGTCATCACATGTGTAAACATTTTAACTTAGGGTTTGCAGATCGCAACTTCCTCCGAGTGCTCTTCTTCATGTACTGCTACCACGTACACAGACGCGGACAACTAATACACATTTAATCTCTTAACAAGCATAATCAGTCACTGAACATCGAGTACCTTGCAGATTCCTGAGCAAACAACCCATCCAAGGAAATCTCAGTGTTGTACATCCGCCATGCACAATCGATAAATTCCACACGGCAGAACTCGCCAATTCTTACTCCGTCCTGGGTCCGCATCCACAAACCCGTCCGACACCAACAATGAATCAACACTCCCCCCACGCCGACCTCCCAACCCTATCATCCACCTCCCCCATCACCGCAACCCGAATCCAACAGCAACCACCGCCCTCCCAGACCAACACAACAACCACCCACCCCCGTCGTCGCCGCATCCTCCACCCCGATAGCCCACACCCCCACACCAAACCGACCCCCACCGAACTCCGCGACGCCGCCGTCCGCAGCGCCAAGCTCAGCATCCGGTCCAAGCTGCGCGAAGACTGGGAATGGGACCCGGCCGCCAGCCTGCTGCACCGACTGCAAGACTGCGACCCTTCCTCCACTTCCAATTCCACCAACCCCCACCCCAACGGCGCCCACAACAACAGCCTCAACAATGACAACAATGACAACGACGACGACGACAACACCGTCTCCGACTCCGACTCCGACTCCGAACTCGACCCCCCCACCCAACCCACCACCTGGCGCGAACGCGAACCCGACTCCAGCGAGGCCTCCTCCACCACCACCACCGACCCCCCGCCGCCCCGCCACCAACACCCCACCCCCGACTCCCTAGCCACCCACACCCTCGCGCGCAAACGCGCCCGCCGCCTCGCGCTCGACGACGAGATGCGCTGGAACGATGGCCTGCGGACGTACTTCCTGCGGCGCGACGACTGGACCGGTGGACGCGTCAAGGTCGTCCGCCACACACTACCCTCTCCCTCACCCTTCCCCACGCCCGCAACCGCGCCCGCGACCGCAACCGCGCCCACGTCAGTACCCATGGCCGCTCCCGCGACCATAGCCATCAAAACCGAACTCGTCCCCCTGGCCCCGCCCCTCCTCCCACCCACGCACCCCATCCGCGCCACCATCACCCCGCTCACGTACCCGAGCATCTACAGCAACGTCGTGGTGCAGGGCCTCGCGCCGACCGTGCCGGTTAATCTGAGGGATGTGACGGGCGCGTTGGTGAGGGGGTGGAAGGAGGATGGGTTGTGGCCGCCGAAGAGTACGGTGCCGGAAACGGGGGTGGGGGTGGGGGTTGTGGGGAGGAGAAAGGGCGAGAGGGAGCGGGGAAAAGGGGAGAAGGCGGAGAGGGAGCGCGGGTTGGCGAAGGGGGTGGGTGCGGTTAAGCGGGCTTTGGGGCTGGGGCTGGGGCTGGGAGGGGGGGTTGGTGGGAATGTTGAGGGGGGTGGTGGGCGGTAGGGTGGGATGGGATGGGATCGGTGTAGATTCGTGGGAGATGAGATGGGATGGGATAGACGCTGCATGGGTCTGGAGTTGTCGACTTTCCGCTTACGTCGCACGGTTGGCTATCGTTTGGAGGGAGGGCATTGCTTAGCGGCGCGCCACTGTGCTTGCTGCGACTTGGTGTTCACCATCTGCGCTCGTTTTGAATGAGGAGAGTAGAGGAGAGCATCGGAAAGGATAGCACCACATCGTGTAGAATAGCATAGACCCGTCTAGACTCGCATAGCATAGACTCGCATCGCATCGCATCGCATCGCATCGCATCGCCGCATGCTCCTCTACCTACCTTACCTAACACCATCCCCACACAGCACGCCACCGCGACTGAATACAAACTCAAGTAACGGTTACTAAGTACACGACAGATCCCCGACGAGTCGAATCCGGGGAGAAGATAACGACAAGAGAAAATAATTTCGTTGTCACAATATCTTAAATGACCCAATCCTCCCACCCTACTGCCCACCGCACGCGCAATCCAACTCCGCTCCCGCACCCACCTACCCACCCGCCTACCCAGAAACGCCAACCAATGCCGCTCCGAAAGCCACATGCGCGCTACACATGCGCAAAAAGCGCCGTCCGTAATCCATCCAGCTCCACCACCCGACACCGCTCCCCGAGAAAGAAGGCTAGAACACGACTCCATCCTCCTCCTCCCCTCTAGCACTAAGCAGCCCACTTCTCCCTCCCCACCCCATATCACCCTCCACCTCCCCAAAAGAACTCATCCCCCGCACCATCTCCCTCAAGTCCCTCACCACCCCTAAAACCCGCTCCCTCTCCACATCCAACGACTCCAGCCGAACGCAAACCTCCCGCCTCACGCCCCCTCTGAGCGCGAAATACCGCCCCTCGTGCACGACCCAAATGGTCGACAAAGTCTTCCGCAGTTCCGTGCTGGCGAAGTGGAGGGTTTCCGGGAACTTGGAAGGGAGTAGGGGGAAGTCGAAGTCGGATGAGATGGGTGTTGACGAGCTGTTTTCGCCGTCTCGGGGGTGTGGAGACGAGAGATGGTCGACGACGAAAGTAGCAAAGGCGGCGACAGCGCGTATACACTCCACAGCGCGCGTTGCGTTGCGCGTGAGGCGGTGGATGTAGTTCAGGGACGGGAGGGTGGCGGTTGTTGTGGAGAGGAGATCTGCGATCGTCGTCAATGTCGCGGGGTGTTCGAGCTGCTCTGGGTGATCGACGAGGTGTTGGAGAGCCTGCCGGATCGTGTTCAGAAGAGTCGTGGTCATGGATACGAACGAGTCGGTGCTTGCGGCATCAGCGCCATCGACGTCTTCTAGGATATGGCCGTACATGCGCTCCAAAGCGTGCAGGATGGGTTTCGCGAGGAGCCAGCCGGTTGGAGGATCGAACGCTGAGCTGATGTAGGCGGGGAAGACGGCCTCGATGAGGAAAGAGCGCAGGGTGGGGTTGGTTGTGCTGCCTGCCTCGAAGGCGTCGGTCATGGATAGGTACAGTTGCTCCACGAGGTAGGGTTGCTGAGTGTCCGCTGCCGCTCTCTCCGTGACGGTTTGGAGAAAGGCAACGAGCTGTTTTGGGGTTCGGGAGTCTCTGAGTCGGACGCCGTAGCTTTTCATTCGCCCGACAACATATGCGGGGTCTGTGGCTGGAAGGGGAAAGGCGCTGGAGTCGGTGAAGAACTTGTCGATGGGGCAGATGTCGGAGATGTGCTGTTGTAGGAACTCGATGACGCGGTGGACAAAGTCCACGTACGCCCCCCGGACGGATGTGCTGTGACCTAGTTCTTGGTAGTTACTCTTCATGCTGGCCATGAGATGCTTCAGGAGGTCTCTGGACTCCTGGAGAAGAACTGAATAGTGAGGTCGGTCGTGGATCCTCACTTCCACTAGATTTTGGCGCATGTTGGAGAGGACGCTGGATATGAGAGACAACCTCCGAACTCGGAACTCTGTTGCTGATATGGAATAATGTCCATCATTGGAATCGACGTAGAATGGTAGATTTGCGAACAATTCGTTGCTCGGATCCACATTCAACAGAGCATTGGTTAGACGGTGTTGGAACTTGAGTAAAGACTCCCTTTCGACCAGGCAAGACATCCAGAGATGTAAGAACACGGATTTGTTGGCCTCATAACAGCTCGGATCCTCCTCGATAAGCCTGGACATGAAGTAAGCCTTGTATTTTCGGCTCTGCTCGGTGTTTCGAAGTGAGTTCCAAGATTCCGGGCTGTATAAGCCGACGTAGTTGTTCCATTGCTTCATGTTTTTCGAGACCAAGAGCTGGGCCACGCTGGTCCAAGTATCGATGACCTTGACCAAGATCAAATCATCTGGCGACGCATCTGCGCCGAAGCAGTTCGAAAGAAGTCGTGCAAGACCATCGTATACAGTACTGTGTAGATGCTCAATAGCCTCGTCCACTGGGCTTGTTTCAGCGACATTCTCGAAGGCAGACCAGTCTCCATATTCCTGACTGTCCTCGCTTGCTTGTTGAACTGCATTCGATGCGCCACGATCTCTGCATAGTCGTGTATATTCCAGAACAATATCCAACGCCTGCAAAACGAGAGAGTTCACCCTTGGCTGCTTCACATCGAACATTTCAAAAACTGCCACAGTCGACGCTATGACTTGTCAGTCACTTGAGAGTCACTGCAACTAGTACGGATTGTACTTACCCTTGGATAACAATGCCTTGGCAAATGCCGCACTTCGACATGTGCTCAAGGCAGCCTTCAGGGATTGCAAGGCGTCGCTCACGACAGCCTCGACCTGCCGCTGATTTGTAGCAATGGTAGACTCGAGAACTTCTCTGGTGATGAGTATATTCCTCGTACTCGCCGCAGATCTGGATTGTGACTCTGCTTCACCTCGCGCCAGACTGTGTTGTAAGAGCATTTGCTGTGTAAAGTCTTCGTGCCATGTTGCAAATGGCACCAGCGATGCTGCAGGTTCGTCCGTGGAAAGCTGGAATCTGTTCAAGTTCGACCACGCCCGGATGTTGATGTGACACGCTTCTTTGTGGGAAGTCCCGGGATGTACGAGGTTACGGATAACGTCCAATCTCGGTCGGAATCCAGGTGGAGATGCCCAGTATATCGTACATAGCAAGTCATGGTGGTTTCGTAAGGCCTCAAGGTCTTCCTGACGGACTGGTTTGTCCTTGGGGTGCAACCTGCCATGATTGGGCATCAAGCGCCAAGCAATGTCTCGAATCTTCTTCTCTGGGTAAACATGTCTCATCCCTTTGAGCCCCGTCCCGATGATCTTCAGCAGGATATGATAACAACGATCGTCGGCATCGGGCTCCAAGCCTGGATCTTTATTGAGATCCTGGATGAAGCGCGGAGACCTGTGACTCTCTTCATGGCACAGGTGGGCTAGATTGTTGTGCGCGAAGAAGTCAAACAAAGTGCCGATGATGACCTCGCACTTTCGCCATCCCCAGCCTTTGACGAGATGGAGGCACCGGTGGAACAAGGCTCGTAGATAGCTATTGAAAGTAGCAAATTGCTTGTCTGGGTTCGCCTTGTAAAGGTCGAGAACGTCGCTTACCAAGGGCTTGACCACGGCCCATCCATCAACAGATGTTCGAAAACGACGGCCAACTTCCAGGATGCCCGAATCATCGAATTCAAGCAGTGGCAGGAGAGTGAACACTTCATACCAAAGTGATTCGAGGGTCTGCACATTAGTGAGTGCAGCAGGCTTGTTTAGCACAATGTTCCGATGAATGAAGTCCCAGATTGATGCGTTTGGTAGGCTGGCTTGCTGCAATACGTGATGGGTTATCACTAACGCATCCAAGCTGGCATTTCCTTCACGTATACCTGCTTCCCGTTTTGCATGGTGTCTGTTGTCTTCTAGAAAAGTCCGAAGCGATTGAAAGCCTGAGCTATAGATCATAGACACTGCGTCGTATGCAACACTTTGAACGCTATGCTCGGCTTCTGTCTTTAGGGACGCGTCGACCACCTCGTGTAAAGCAATCTGCCGAACCTGATTGACAAGCACTAGAGTATAGGCTGCAATTCCGATCAAATGCTCTTGGAAAGACGCCAGTGCCGCTGTCTTATCTTTGGTGAGGAGATGTTGACTAGCTCTTAGCTGGTCTGCGAGGATGCTGAGAAGGCCGATGCATCTCCTCGTAAACGAAGAGCGGTCGATAGGGTCAATAAAGCTGAGAGTTTGATTGTAGTACCGGACGATGAATCGAATAAGGCAAGTTACTTCTGTTAAGGATGCGCAAGCACTTCCGCCCTGGTGTATGCTAGACGGAAGCTGCCCTTCGATGCTGGATAATGATCGCACAACCCAGTCAAACGCCCAACCCAGCTCTGACGATACATTCTCGTTCCATACGCCCCATTTGAAAGTTTTGTCGTCGAGTCCATGAACGGTGACCCCGGCAGGAACATCCAAGTCACGAGATCTGGTGAACTTGAGGCTTTTGGTAAGTTCGCCGCTACCAATAAAGGTGCTCTCGTGGAAGAACGTGCCCACAGCGAGCGGTGCAATGTCGAAATCAGTAGTATATACGGTACCGAAAGGTGCCAATCCATATAACTTTGCCCGGTTGTCATCTTCAGGTACATCCTCACAGTAATTCGTATTTGTCTCCTGACCACAGATTGGGACAACAGGCTGGCGAAACTCAAAAGCATCGGCGTCGAGACGTCGAGGACGTCTTTTTCGTGGTCGATAAGCAAGTCGTGACGGATCTCGAACGTTTTCTTCCTGTTGCTTCCCAGACTCGATAGGCTGTTGTGGGGAATATAAAGGCCGTGCGATCCCTGGCTCCTCAGCCGCCAAGAACCTGGCCAACGGAAGACTAGGCAAAATTGATCCATGACTGGTACGAGCAGATAGGAGATTTCTTCGGGCCAACGTGTTTTCAATATTCGTCCCAGCAAGACGACCAGACTCTCTTGATTCGAGCTCTGCAAGTCGTGGACCATTCAACCTCTGCAAAGAAGAGAGAAGTCTTCCTTGAGCCTTTGCGGTATTCTGTACACGGGGATGTGGTAGTCGTGCGTTCCTGCTACCTAGAGTACGGGTATGAGACAAGGTTTTTGGCCCTGACGTTTGCTTCTTTACAGCCGAGGTAGTCGTAGGGTGTGTAGCTAGGTCATGAGCATTAGGTAAGGTAGACTTATTGCTCACGGCATGTGTGATTTCAGACTGTTCGGGGGAGGCCCGGACGCTGGGGGCTAGATTTCTGTTGCCAGACACGGATTGGAGCGGTTCCCGAGAGTGCGATATATGGACATGATCGGTGGATCCTTGCGGTCTGGGGGCTATTGTCCCTTCACGCCAATCTCGCAGAACACTCCGCACGTCTTCCGTATCGTCTCCGTTCCCCAGTCGTATGAACTTTCGGCTGGGGCTATGTCTCCCCTTGTCCCTTCTAGATCGAGCTTGACGGGTTGCAAGCCTGATGAACTGAGGAATAGCACCCTGCTGCGGTGACACGGTGGGTTGAGAATCGAGCACACTCAACTTTGGTACCACTGGTTTGCTTTTTCTTGACTTACGACTCCTTGAGGGATGAGCAATCGATAGATGTTCCGTAATCTGCGGTTGGTGCGAGAGCTCAGATGTTGTATGTGCGAAGAGATGATGACGGGTAGAGTTATGCCGTACATTTGTGGCTCTTCTTCCTTCTGAAAGCCTTGTTTGTCGCTTCTTTTGGGGAGGCCCTGTAGCTTTCCTTCGTGGTACATTCGGTAGCATTGCGTCGATGCGATTATCTTCCTCGACCTCGCCGAGCACCATCCCCAGCTGCGAGTCCTGGTCACCTCTTGAACGCATAGTTCTGTCTCCGGCATGTCTCGAACTATTGTTGTCTTCGGAAGCGGATTCATCAGAATCATCAGAGATAAGTACAGCGGCGAATCCTTCATGCTGTGGCAATGGGCTTCGATGCCTAGATATAGACACTCTTCGAGCCACGCCTCGATGAAGTTGGGTTCTACTCGGTGAAGGGCTGCGATGAAATGGTCTTGAGTTAGTCTCCGGCCTTCCGGCTTGTGTCTTGAGGTCAAGCCTGAGCCAAGATGCTGGTAACACCCCCCTAATTTTGCGCTGAACTCGCTCAAGTTGATGAGCCTGGCCCCGGTCCGAGGCTGGCGTCGAGGACCTCGAAGAGGGTGCTGATGTTGTTGGCGGTCGCGTAGGAATGATATCTTCCGATTCCGAATCCTCCGAAAGTTCTATGACTGGTCGTCTTTTTGGCTCTGAAGATGTTGCCGGCGTCTGAGGCCGCACAGGTGTTCGAGAATCAGGAAAGCGAAAGAGGCTAATCGGAAGCTCATTGGATCCATGTGAAGACAAACTTCCAGAGGGCGGCGGAGATGGAGGGATCTCAAAGATGTCATCGGCGTCTAGCATGACTGTATCTCTTCCCGTCTCCCTGCCGATACTGCTGCGAGTGGCGTTGGTCGCACCTTGCGAGGCACTTTGTTGTCTCCGGCCATACTTATGGCATGTTTTCCGACGCTTGTGACCATCTCTGATTGCATCAGACATGGGACCTCGAAGTAATGAATCGACATCGGGAAATTCCTCCCCATCAGCAAGCGGGTCTGGCGAAGCAGGCTCATCAAGCGGAGAATTGTCCATATGACGTTGAGGGTCACGGTGACTCGCAAAAGGAGACGATGGGACTTCGAACAGCGAATCCACCTGATGACTCTGAGAGTGCTGGGTGTTATGGATTTCAAAGTCTCGCTCTTGCGATTCCGTGTCTCCTGACCCAGCCTCTACCTCGGCTTGGGTTTGAGTTATACGGAGTGGTTTGACGCCTCTAGCCTTGAGGAACTGCCGATACCGCTCACTTTCCAGCATGTAAGGGTGAACCTGAATCGGGTTCCTCTGCCTGAGAGCGCGAGCGGGTGGCCTCGATCTCACTATCTCCACTGCAATGACTCGTCGAACTTGTTTCGTATCTCGTTCCGGCTGTAGAATACTACGCGATCCTGTCCCGAACTCGGAACTTTGCAGTGCTGGCGCAGTTTCCCACGGAATCGGAGACGGCGACACGTTATGCAGGAGGCGCTCCGTGACTGGCGTAGATGGGAGCTCTGTGAGCGGAGAAGTCGAACGACTGCTCACAGACTTGCCGTCACTCTTGTGTATTGTCGTAAACTCTTCGTCACGGTCCGTGGCTTGCTGAACCAGTTCCGCCCGGATATCCTCAGCTGTTGTTCCTTTATCGCTCTCTTCGAAAAGAGTTGTAACTTCCTCCCATTGATCCCCATCGTCTGCAAGAGGTCCACGAGCACGAATCTGTTCGGCACTGCCCGAGGAGTTCGACAAGGGCTGAATCTTTTCCAAAGCTAGTTCCTCAGTGGGAACCACCGATATAATCCGACCATTGCCCGCGGCTGATATTCTGGGCGAGGTAAGAGGTAGTCCGCTCGAGGGCCTTCGAACATCCTCCGAGACAGGCAAATCCTCATGGGCTATCGGCACATCTTCCTCCCCATCCGCACCCTCGCACCTCTCCCCTCCATAGCCAGCATCATACGAGACACCACCATCCAACCCAGACCATAATTCCCAACTCTCACCAACATCTCCATCATCCTCATCCTCATCGTCCGAGTCCAGAACAAAGCCACAATCCCTCCATCCAGCCATTTACCACACCATGCATACCGTTTCGTCACCCACCACAACGCCCTGACATCCGATCTCTCAACCAAATCGATAAGGTAGTCGGTTTGTGCGTTAACGTTACTCGTCCAGAAACCAAAGTGACGCGACTTGTGGGGGGTAGGTACTTTACGCGAAATCGCTACCTTCACTAGCGCGCTTACAGACACCAAGTCACATTACTACCGCCCTCTTAACTCGATTCCCACCGCTGGGGCCCATCCTACCTACCTACCTAGGTACTCACCCCCCAATGCCATGAGCAAGAGCCGCGGTCTCCTCCCCCTAGCACTAGCGATCGCATTCGGCATCGTCAATGGTAACCCCCCTCTCCCCCCCCTTCCTCCCCCCCCCCTTCCTTCGTTCTAAACAAACAACAGCTGACATCCGCACCAGGCATAGCGACCTTCGGCCCCGCCTTCAAAGACCAAGAGCGAGAGAAGCTCGAGAGGAAACTGTAAGCGCGCAAGACAGATATCTGGCGACTGGGGACTGACTTTCTGCAGGAAGGAGGCAGAAGCCGCGCAAAGCGCTGGCGTGCCGCAGGAGGTGAAGGCTGTTGGGCATGGGGAGACGGTGAAAGGTGCGGAAGCGCCAGGTAGTGGGCGGGGCGATAGTGCCGCGTCAGAGAACGAGTCGTGGCGGTTGGTGGGGGGGGGGAGGGGTGGTGCTGAGGCGGCGAGAGACGCTGGGGAAGGAGGCGGGGAAGGTTTGCTGAGGGGAGGGGAGAGATAAGGAGGGGGTTTGGTGAGTAAGGATTTGGGTGGGAGATGAATGGGCAACCTTGTTCGGAGCGAGATCGATTATTGTGATATAGGATCGCTGTACATATCCATATCAATGGGACCGTTCAACCTAGCCCAGGTTGCGTTGTTACCTGCGAGGTCACTAGTGGTGCGCTTTCCGAGCCTGCGGACTAGGAAATGGAAACGATCAGGAATGTTCCATAGAAGTATAATTCTACAGTGGCTCAATCCTAAATATCAATACAGAATGCTATGCTTCGCAGAACAGATCTGATATATACACAAGTGTCTGTCCGCGTCCGGCAAGCCTGGGTACGTTAGCAACAATATAATATTATACATAAGCCTCTCGTAATTGAAAGAGGTCCAGCCTCTTCCCTATGCCTCGCCGACCCGGTCAACCGTGCAGAGGCTGAGCAGCTATCGCTGGACAAGGAGGGATTTGGCCCGTTGGATCCCGCGGTGTGTTCGCGGCCGTACAGCTCCCATACCTGACCACAGCCTGGTTGTTTTTCGCCGCGTTGGGGTCGATGACCGGATAGTATGCAATGAAATTTTGCAGCGGTCCATCCTTTCCGCAGCCGTTTTTTTTCCAGGACTGCTGCTTCGTGCCGTGCACGACCATCAAGCTGTCCTGTACCGTCATGCCGCAGACTAAACCGGGGGGACAGAGTTCGGTGACGGTGACGGATTCGGCTTTGGACGTCGATACGGCTATGCCCATGTTCAACATGCCTTTGACCATAGGACTGGAGGGAAAGATCTGAGTCAGTAGGAGGACTTGGAGGAGTGGAAGGCGTGGAGAGGCTAGGCTTCCTTACAAGTCTATAAACACGCCTGCACTGGCGTCGAGGGTGACAGTGACCGAGTATGACTGCGTATATGCTTGATTGCAAGGCGCGCCTGGGTGTAGTACGTACGTCAGCCGAGGATGCTACAGTAACTTTCAGGCAGAGGGAATTCTCATACCAACATAGGAGGTGCACGTAGATCCGGATACGAGGTGAGGAGGACTCAAGATCTGACTTCCGACGAGATTGGTGTATTTGTCCTGCTTCATCATGTCGCAGGTCAACCAGCCAAAGCCAGAGTCCGGCATCGGTCTTGCCATGGTCCCTCGGGCGACGACCAGAATCGCCCACAGAGACAACAGGTCGATCATACTGGCAAGCGCTCCTCCAAAGGCGAGAAGAATAAATAGGAAATCGAGAAGCTTAGGCTGGCAAGAGAGCGATAGTCGTGCAAGATTATTAGTAGTATGGCGAAATGAAGGAGATGGAGAGAGGCATGAGTGCGATTTATGCTCTGGAGAGTAGCTGAAACGGGTGACAGGAAAGGACGGTGAAGGAAATGGTGATATCAGTCTCAGTTATAGGGAAAGACCAATCGATGCTGAGGATTGCCACGGTACGACGTATTAGAGGATCAAACCCTGAGATCTGAGCCGGTCGGCCCGTGGTAGCCTGCGCCTTGCATGGCAACAGAGGACAGAGCACTCCCCCTCCTGGTTCCTCCTGAGAGTCCATTAGGTAGGGCTATCAAACGCCGGCGTGCACATGGCTTGCATAGCCTGGCATGGCTTGCTGACACTCCATGCGTCGATCACCGGTTCTCTATACCTCTATCTCGCACAATCACAGCCACCCCCCCATCACCATTCCGTAATATTGAAACGTGGGTGGTTTAAAAAAGGGTAGGTTCGAGTTTGGTTCTGGTACACAAAGCGGGACAGTGTGGAGTGTGGAAGTGATTGATGCGCTTGAAGGGACTGCGCTGCGCCGTACCGTATTAATAGCCTGGTAGTACAGCTTTGTACCTGGCTTACGTAGATCCACGTCTCAGTACATATAGGTACCTCCCACAGGTACCTTACTGTACCTTCGTACCTTACCTAATCCAGGGACAGCTGCACATGGTGCCCTTCGATACGGTTTCCACGTTGCTTCGACCGCTGCTTCGACCGCTGCTTCGACGGTTGCTTCTAACTTACAGGGTCTGAGAGTTCAGGTACCTGTGATTCAATCGTGCATGTGACTCGTATGGAGGTACCTTACGGTAGACCTGAAACAGCAACATCAGCCTCCCACGTGACACGTTCAGCTTCACTTGGAGATGATAGGTAGGTAAGATACCATAAGCATAAGGTAGATAAAAGAGAGGACCCACTCTATACCTTACCGGACCTTCGGCACCGTGAGGGTATGATCAAGTGACTGCTTATATGCATAAATGCATAAGGTACAAAATAAGGTATTCGTTCACGATCAATGAGAAGACAAACATCTGCGGCTTACCCTACTAAGGGTATAGTAATGAGACGATAATATAACAGAGTTCGCGTGGGGTCAATAAGTGGACATTATCAGGACCAAACAACATCAGAAACTTTCACCGCCTGGGTAGCAAATCTTACCTTAAACCCGACCTAAGGGAAGTAGATAGAGAGGAGATCTGGGTGACAGCCAATCCATCAAGCCAGTTTGATCCAGCTGAGCATGGTCGCCTTGTCCAGCATGGGCGTCTCCATGCGCAGCACCGTTTCCTTGTAGAGACAGTTCGTCGATCGTTCGTAGTGGCACATGACCACCCGCAACATGCCGCCTTCTCGCCCGCAGATCAACGCCACCGACGGAGGCCTGACCGCAGAGAACACACTCACCGTCATCGTGCCCGTGTCGATGAGCGTGAACAGCCTGTGTCCCGGAGGCAGCGGAGGGGTGGGCGAGCCGGGCTTCTCGACAAAGTCAGGCCCTCGCCCCACCCTCTCCTCGTTGTCGCGTTGGCCGAGAAGGCTGCTGGAGGGGGCGTAAGAGAAGCGATGGGCTTCGTCGCCGAAAGTCATGCGCTCGAGGTCCTTGATGGGCATGGTGCCCTCGAACCCGATAAGCCAGGCTGAATGACCCCACACCTTGCCTCCGTACAGCATCTTCACCGACCACGGCGCAGCGAAGACAAGTATAAGGCCAATGACAAGAAGGATGGCTCCCGCCGCATCCCCCTGACTCACGATAATAAGTCCAATCAAGAGCCATACTGGACCGGATCGCAGGCTGATGGCTCCGAAGAGTTTCTTCCATGTGGTACGACCGAGGTACTCGATACGTGGTATGTCTTTCCAACGGATCGAGACTGCTTTGCACCCGTCCAAGATGACCTCGCGGTCGTTCGAGACACCAGCGACCTGGCACAGAGGTTCTATGTCCCAAAGGTTCGCTCCAAGATGGTCTTGAAGCACGAACGAGCTGTGATGCGTCGCTTCCGGATCTGGCAACATTGACACCATGCGCTCCACGATACGGTCGCTGTCGTTCGCAAGAGACAGCCGTGCCAGAGCCTGGAACAAACTATCGGTAGGATCCATCCGAGGCCGGTAACGTAGTAGAGCCATCAGCGCGTATGCCACATCGGCTTGCGTCCAGGTGCTTTGAAGCTTTTCAGGGTTCTGGTACTGTCGACGTATCAATGCCTCCAGGGCCAGCGTGATCAGCTCCAGCCGACTAAGGTTGAGGAGGCCGGTGTAATGTTCGGCCAGCAACCGCGTCGTTTCATGGTCTTCCCAGACCTCATCAGCCAGCTCAATCTTACTCCGCTCCAGGCTTTGCTCCGTGGTGGCAAACTTGATCAAGTCCGACGTGGAGAGCAACGCCTCCGTCAAGGTCCACATGCGCTGGCCCCATTCCCTCATTCTTGTCAACGACACGGCCGTGTCAGGCAGGACGACCACGATCTGTCGGGCTCCACGAAAGACGTCGCAAATCCGATGCACGTCTTCGGAGAGCTCGGGCTGTGTGGTCGCTCGGCATCGGTAGTCTAGCCAGTACGCGTCAACCCCGGCTTCGAGAGCCATCGTCTCGGCGAGACGCTCGACCTGACTGCATTTGCCCGAGGGGTCCTGCGGGAAATGGGAGCCCGTGTAACTGATACAAATGTACGGTTGACCCGTACCACTGCCTAGCTCCCAACTATCGCCCTTCTTCACCATCAATTTTCGAGGGGCGAGGAGACGCTCCAGGTTCCCGACGACTTGATACACATCGCCTTTGTGAGCGACCTTCTCGGCAGCTAGTGGATGTGCGTCGAGACGGTTCCGGGCATGTTTGGGATACTCCCACGACCGGCCAGGAAACGGGGGATAGGTAGGCTGAAAATTGCGGGATCTGGTGAACGGCCAAGAGACGAGGAAGAACTGCAGCGGGATAGTGACGAGCACTTTGCCAATCAGGAGAAAGATCTCCTCGGCTTCACCGTCACGAGCCAATTTGCTGCCTTTGAGCGCCCATTCGGAGAGTCGCAATAATGTGGGCGCATTTCCTCCGAGTCTCGTTCGACGCCAGTCTCCAGGAGGGCGTTGAGATGCCACATCGGTAGCTTGAACCAGCAAGCGAAAGGACTTGCCATAGGTGGGGCTGAGATAGCGAAGGAGGTCCTTCGGCTTCCACGTCTCTCGACTGAGCGTGTCACGGTGACGGAAGGTCTGAGCAGGTGGGATGGGCTGCTCACAGCCAACATCTTGGAGTCTAGGGTTGGTGAACGATTTCCACTCCCTGCTGTAATGGCGGCCACCGTCAAAATGGCGGTTGATGTCGACGACCTTGGCCATCTCTGCGGGTTACGCTCGGGTTACTACCTTGAAAGATAGCGCTCCTTCGAATTAATCAGGATGAGCGTGTTAACCAGATCGATCTTGTTACCAGGCAAGCCGTACCTTCAAATACTCTGGCCTTCGACTCGGAACCCGAGTAGCCTGCCTCGCCTCGTCCGGGACACGACATCTTAAGCCTTTCAGCTCCAGAGCCTCACGCCGAGCGCGCACTCCGAAGGATACGAGCAGCACGATAGAGTCCAGCCTCCCCCTCTTGGCATCTGCGTCTTCCCTCAACACGAGGTTTCCATACCGCCGTAACCCTGTCCGCGTTTCATACAGCAGCACCCTTCCGCACCCCAAACGGACAAGCTCCAACACCCTCTCCCACCAATCCCCACCCCCTGCCCTCGCTAACCAACATGATTGGAACCATCCCCTGCCATCAGGCCACCAAAGCCAAGACCCTCACTCTTCGCCCAGCTCCAGATGCGGAAATATCCGACGACTGTGCCATCTCGTGCGACCTGCCAAGCACGAGGCAGCGGGCACCATGGGACTTGCCGGACAAGGCTGACCATTCAGCGTCGTTGTGTCCCGCTTGGGACACGACCCTGCATGCAAGCGGGTGTCGTTGATGCACGTATCAGGAGATATGTCTGATAGCTGCATATTCGTAAGTTATATCTAATTTGGTGCGAGCTGATGGAAAAGTAAGGTAACTAGCGAATCAAGGTCTTGGCGTTATTTCCACAAATTGCGGGTACCTTACCAGGTAGGTACCTAGGGGATTGGGTTTCATGCGGCGCGTTTACGGCGCCATCAGCGCTTGGTAGAGGAAGCGACAACGCGCGCATTCAACATGGTTTGAAGAGGCAGGCTTGATTGATGACTTGCAACACAAGACAGTTGGGTGCAGACAGATCCACAGCAGAGGAATGAGAAAAGGTGCTCAATACTACCTAGTTGCGCTGCCCAGGCCAGCCCTTATCGTCCACTCATTCTAAATTGTGCCTGTCTACGGCTTTTATCTGTTCTACATTTCAACAGCGGCGGCCAACCGCCAGAAAACATTGCTTAATATGCATCTGTATGTGCGAAGACGCAACATGGTCTTCACATTCTCAAGCTTTTGTATCTGCTTCACGATTGTATCTTTCCTGAGCGCAACTCGGATTGCACCACGGGTATTTCGACTTTTGAAAGCGGCCTTCAAGCTCCCTTATAATATCTCCCAAAACCTTTGCCGCGATTTCGCAGCATCTATAACATCGTTCCCAGCTCGGCAGAGAGGAAGTGAAGGGGACAAGATGCCCGGGTTGAGCATTTATGTCTGATAGGGGGGCACGATGAGAGTGATCTGTTCAACGAGAGAATTTAGATCAGTTGGCGCATTTGATTGATGAGCAGAGCTGCTCGAGCTTCAAGGCACTTGCTAGAGCAGTTCGCAAGGAGAGGTTGGCGGATCAAACTCCTGGCTCTTCTCCTCTCTGTCCGAGACCGTCGGAAGCCCGAACCGTGAAGGGCCAAGGAGGGTGTCCCTTCATCGAGGTGGCGTTGCTATACCTTTTAGTCACCCTTCTCAGATACAGAAATGGGGCTTGAAGACACTCGGGGCCAATTCAGACATTTATTTCATGAAGAAAAACTCTAGACACTCGTCATTCGGCTCCAGGTCCTGTGCCGCCTCACCATTCATAATGCCATGCAAGTATGCATCCCCGACGAACTTGTAAGTTGTACGATGCGTATCGAGTATATTGTTGGGAGCGTCCGCGTCAACGGTCTTCCGAATAATGTAGGGCACTTTGCCACCGAGAAGGATGCATACCAGGTCTCCGGGTTGGGTAGCAGCTGGCGCCAAGCCAAAGTAGCCTTTTTCCGTGACGAAGAAGCGTCTGCTGAAGGTGGCGGCGCTTACCTGGCCACTTATGCTACAAATCCAGCTACCGTGTGGCATTTCGAGTGATGGTGCTCTGAATTCACCTCGAAGATGATCCAACACCCGATTCTCCCACCAGGCGTCGAAGATCGGTTTGCGAAGTGCCTTGACAACGTAGACAAAGCGCTTGCCTTCGGTTGACCCCTGCCCAGCAATGCCAGCACACAGCGTGTGTTGGAACGCTTCGGCTCGATCCTGGCCCGTTGGATAGGCTGTGCCGGTGCACTTGGCCGAAGCCGTCATGACCGCATCCCATTGGTGGTAGATACACGGATAATAATTTGATGCGGCAAGATAGATTTCTCCTCGCTCGCAGATAGTGTCAAAACGAAGCCCACGTAAGATAAGAGTGACACTGGCAATATCTGTACCGGGACCAACCGGGGGATCTGTCATCGGGATCATTATATTTGCCGATTTTCCAGCGCTGGTGTTATAGATCAACATGTCGCCTAGGCGCCGATTTAGATCTTGTAGATCCCCATGATTGAATCGGATATCCCAGTCCGGACACCAGGATGGCAACTGGTACGGGACATCTGCGACGACGCCGCCATAACCCAAGTCGCTTCGGGTGTCCTCGATACACCTTTGGCTGAGCACATCCAGGCTTCCGACGGCCCAGATTATGTTCATGGTAGTGGTCTTGAAGACGTCCTCAAAAGGTTTGTTGTAGTCAATGACCTCTCCGTAGATATTAGTCGTCAAGCCAAGGAAGCCATAAACATTATCGTGGGGATCGGAGGCCAGTCGATGTCTGAACCGAGCGAGGAGCTTCTCAAGCGGTATGGGAGAAACCGAGAGGTGGTCGTGGAACTCGCCGATCGCCTGTATCTCTGAGAAGAGGCTGGAGAGTTCCTTATCAACAATGATATGCGGCAATTGATCTTCGTAGTTGAAACAGCAACCTCTAGTATGCTGAAAGAAGCTTTGCGCAACAAAAAAGACTTCCTCGCC
>JAABUJ010001665.1_pt1 | contig 31027 bp, 35 predicted proteins | sample 5559131 | NCBI WGS metagenome assembly JAABUJ01 (sample SAMN10711875, study PRJNA513366) | rock metagenome | isolation source: Antarctica rocks | place: Antarctica: Victoria Land, Mt New Zealand nord | collected 2016-01-07
GCGCCGACGATGAGCACGTCCAGGTCGTGCCCGTCCAGCGTCTGGCCCATCATCTCCAGGCGCACGCCGTCGCGCGCCTGCAGGTCGGCCACCATGGACTGGTGCCGCTGGTACGAGTAGCTCGCAAAGTACGCGTACTGGCATGCGTCCTGCTCCGGGATGTGCGTGATCGTCAGCACGCCCGCCTCCTTGTCGTACTGCGTCGGCACGCGGAACCTGCGCGCGCCGCGCGCCCGGCTCAGGCCGCCGGCGCGGGCTCGCGCGGCTCGCGCGCCGTGGTCGGCGCCGCCGAGCTGGGTCTGCCCGGCAGCGATGGGGCGCGCGGGCATGGTGTAAGTAGCGCAGCCCTGGCACTCCTGCGTATGGGAGCGAGGAGCCCCGGCGGAGGGGGCCGGACCAGTAGTGCCGGTCGTAGCTGGCGCAGGCGGAGTAGCCGTGCCACGCAAACGGGAAGGACGCCTGCCCGGCGTTCATCAGCTTCATGATTAGCTTCTCGCACCGCGCGTTGCTGACCCTGTGCCGGGCAGGGTCAGGGTCAGCATGCGGCCGCGCGACGGAGCTGACGGCCAGAAATACGGGGTATGCAGTTTTCATTGCACAAAGTGACAGAGGACAACCCTCCCCGAGGGCGCGGCGCCGCGGGGCGGGCCTGCCGGCTGCCCTGCGCCTGAGCTGCGCGGCGAGCGCGGGCGCGCGGCACGGGAGGCGCGGCGGCAGGGCCCGCGCCTGTAGGAGAACCACTGGAAGTGCGCGCGCCGGTCGGTCTCGCAGAACGGGTCCCTGCGCGGCGCGGGCAGGGTCTGGCAACCCTGTCCCCGACGGGCAGCACGGAGAGGACCTCTCTGTGCGCAATGCATATGAACTCTGTGTGCGCAAAGCATGTTAGCCCAGCAGGCAGCAGTTGGGTCACAGCAGGGAGGCAAGCGCGGTGAGTGCAGCAGGGTGCTGTGAGGGCGTGAGCGCGCTGAGCCGCAGCAGCAGTAGGCAGGCAGCGCTCGCGAGCAGGGCAGCTCTGGCGACGCAGCACCAGCGGTCCAGCGGGGCGGGCAGGCCTGCGCGCTCGGCACAGCGGCAGGCCGGGCGCGCGCGCACTCATGTATCCTCAGCTCCAGCGTGTGGCACACGTCGCGCTCGTTCGGGTCGGAGATGCTCATAACCTGCGCGCACGCCGCCACAGTCATGTTACAGGCAGTCCGTGCGCGTCTTGTGGTCCGGGCCTCTCACGCTGCGCACGCACGGCACCGCAGGCACCCGCGGCGCAAGGCGCCTCGTTGCAGCGGGCGGAGCGGGGCCTGATGAAGCAGCCACGGCGCCGCAGCGGCTGACAATGGCAGGCAGCTGTCTGACGCCCTTGTCAGCGGGATACTCAGCCCGGGGCTGCCGACCTCTATGTTGCCGCTGTCGTAGGTGCTGTTCACGCAGATGCCCATGCCTCCGCTGGCCGGCAGCTCCTGGCTGGCCGAGTTCGACGCTGTCGCCTCCGTATCCAGGGCCCACCTGGACAGCCACACCTGCTATCAGGACGCCGCTACGCATGTAAGTGAGGCCATGCGGCTCTCAGCGTGCACCACATGCGAGCAGGCAGGCAGCGGCGCGGTGCACACAGCCTGGCCGCACTTGATAGGCCCCGCCTCTTTCGCCGCGGTGTGCGCGACCGCGTGCGAGCCCCGGCAAGGCGCTGGCCGCGTGCTCAGGTCCGCGGCTCTCCGCAGGGTCGAGTTGGCGCCGAAAGGGCTGCGCTGGTGCAGGCAGCACGGGGCGAGCGGCAGAAATCGCGGTGTTGAGCAGCGCATTGCAAATGACCTTTGAGTCACAAGCGAGTTCTCGGGAGCAACCATCTCAACACCTATTCTGTGGGGCCACTTTGGGGTCCAGATGCTATGGCATTCATAAACGGATGCAGTTAAATAGCAGAGGCGGAAAGACAGTCACATGCAGTTCATACTAGGCTGGAGGCTCGCTGCTTGGCGACCCTTGCTGCATGTCTCTGCTGTTATGCTCTTACAGACTGCCTTAGCTTACAGCTTGATCAGAAATAACTTTGTTCGCCTTGCAGCTGCAGCGGAGTGACAACAGCACCTGAGGTTGAACAGGTGCGCCAGCAGTGCCCTGGGTAGGGGGATACGGAATCAAGCGCTTCCCGCAGGCATGCATACTTCAACACAGCACTGGCGCGCAAGGATGTGCATTTTAGTAGGCAAACCCTGGCACCATGCATGCAAAGCCCGAAGGCTCCAACACGGCGCCACTAGCAACGATCAATAAGAGCACCAAAATGTGTCCTGGAGCAGACGAGACACGGTGCGCGCGCTTTACGAGGCACAGGCACAGCAGTGTTTGACGACATGCATGAGGCACAGCGGCGCTAACTACGTGCGTTCTCATGACCTCAGCGCTCAGCGCAAAGGTGCCACACGCGCTCAGCTGCTCGGTGCAAGCGCGCCGCGGCACGCTTGCACCCAGCGCGCGGAAACAGAGATTGTACCTGGCCTATCTGGAGCAGCCTTCCTAGCTGGGCATGCGAAGGCCGCTCATGGGGCCCCAGGCGAGCCGCCGCCCGCGTCGCCGCCTGGACCCGTGCGGTCCTCCTGCGCGCGCTGAGCACAGCTCTCGAGGGCTATCAGCGGGTGGGGGGGGGCTCGACGCCGTCTGCCTATGCATGCCTGAGCCTCAGTGGGCAGCAGAGCCATGGGCTTGGCGATGCAAGCATGAGCACCAGTGCCAAGCGGCATGTGGTGATGGCAGTGGGCTGTCTGGCCACTGTGTGTGTTGCATGCGCTCCCATGCGGCATGTGGCGCAGGCTGCAGGGCTTGGACTGGCGGTCCCATTGCCAGCTGATGTGCCTGCTCCGCAAGCAACTGCGAGTTTGTGCGGCCCGGGCGCGCCTGCAGCCCCGTGCCGCCGCCGGCATCCCCCGCGCCGCCTGCCGCCGCCGCGGCGCCCGGACCCGCATCGCTCTGCGCGACCGGGGCGGAGCCGCCGGCTGCGGGGGCGGGGGCAGCCGGGCTCGAGGCCCCGCCGGCCCCGGACACGGAGCCGCCCGGAGGCGCGCCGGCGTCTGCGAGGGTGTCCATGAGCGGGGGCGGCGATGCCCTGCCAGCCGCGCCGCGTGCACCCGCGGGCGGGCCGAAGCCGGCGCCGGTGACGGGCCCAGCCTGGCCACGCCGCAAGAAGCAGCTCTTAGCACCCTCCTGTCACCCACTCAGCGGACTGCTGCGGAGGGAGCGGCTCGGCGGTGCGTGTCTGCATGCGTGAGCTGTGCAGCTTTCGAGCGAGGGCGACCGGCAAAGCAAGCCGGGCCTGAATGCACTTCCCTCGCAGACGCGCCCCGCCTGACCCGCAGCCCGCACCTGGCCGTCGGCGGGCGCCGCGGCGGCCGACCCGGGCCCGTCCTCGACGCCCGGGCCGCCGCCGGCCGCATCCCCCCATTCGCTGGCATGGGACGCGGCGCCGCCGCCCGCGGCCGCACCGCCACCCGCGGCCGCGCTGTCCTGCTGCGCGACGCAGAGCTCGTCAGCGCGTGGGGGCGTTGCTCGCGCAGGGCGCTGCCCGCAGCAGCAGTGCGCCCCTGCGGGGCACCAGGCGCTGGAGGGCTGCATTCCTGCCCACGTGGCGGCCCTGTGCGCTCAGCGGGGCGCCCACGCGCAGCACTGAGCGCCGGCCTCGTCAAGCAAGCACCTATACCGACTGCCCGTTGTCACACTACACGCTCACAAAGGACGAGCATTGGAGGCCAGTGCCAGCGCGTCGCGCGCACCAGCGGCAGCCAGGGGCGGTTGAGCGACGAAGGCCGCACGCCCGCGCGCGCGCCCGGCGGGGCCGCCTGGTCGTCACCCTCGATGACGTTGCCGATGCCCTTGAGCAGCTGCGGTCGCCCGCCCTCCATTGCACTCGTTACCGGCCCCGTCGCGGCCTGGCGCCCAGCCCGCGGCGCTCAGCTGACATGCGGGCAGCACTGATGAGGGATGGCTTGCGCCACGCATGAAAAGGGAAACCACAGAGGGCTCATGCCGTCACAGGATGTGGATGCAAAACACACTTGGCAGGAGTGCACTGCCTGCACCGCGCGCAGCCGCATAGCATCTGGGGCATGCAAGTGCATGGGTTGCATGTCCACACCTGAACATCAGCTATCCCGGACTTTAGTCATCCTGGCAGGTACCCTCCTGGGAGGTATGAAACCACGCCAGGTGCAGGGCACGGCGAGCGCGGGGCGCGCCGCCGACACGACGACGTCCGGCCGCGAGAAGAAGCCGGGCACGGGCGCCACGCGCGTGACCGTGCGCGGCCATGCGGCGTGCCCGATCAGCACGCCCGCGCCCAGCGCGCCGCCCGCCGCCAGCGCCGCCAGCGCCAGCAGGCCCGCCCAGCGCCGCCAGCGCGCCAGCCAGGGCGCGCCCTTGGCCTTGGGCGAGCCCTCGATGCTCAGCGTGGCGGAGCCGCCGGCGCCGGCCTTCGGCTGCGCGCCCAGGCCGCCGCGCTGCCTGCGACGCGCGTGCGCCGCCGGCGTCAGCTTGGCGGCATTCCGCTCGCATCTTCGGGAGCGCGCCCGGGCGTCCGTCCACCGCCGGCCGTGTCTGCATGTCTCAGCGCCGCTGACGCATTGCAGCCGGCCTTGCACGTCCGCATGCTAGCAGCTCCCTTGGTTGGGAGGCTGTACCACAGACTGATGACACGTCACTCACGTGTTTGTGATGGCGATCGGTGAGCATCCGTCCCATGCTACTGCAGCGCATCCCAGGTTTTTTTGTCTGTGTGTGGATCCTCACACATGTGGCGCTCCTTCCTGATCGCAGACGCGCATCTGGCCGCAGTCCACCCGGACAGCAGCTCAGGCCCCAGGCAGCGAGGCGGCGCGCGCCAGTGCGGCCAGCCGTTGCGCACGCTGCCCTCCAGCGCGTCCGCGCCGGCCGCCTTGCCCCGCGCGCCGCCGCCCGCGAGCGCGGAGTCGCTGCTGTTGCGCCGGGCGCCCGCGCCACGCCCCGACGCCGGGCCCCGCTGCGGCGCGCCCGCGGGGCGCACGCTGCCCAACTCCGCGGCTTCCGCGGCCTCCGCGGCCTCGGCGGACTCGGCGGCCTCGGCCGCGTCATCGGGCGCGCTGGGGATGGGCAGCGACCAGGTGCCGGGCAGCAGGCCCTGCACGGCGCCGCCCTGCGCGTGCGCGCCCTGGCCGGGCGGTGCCATGCCGGTGGACGCGGCCAGGCTGCCCAGCGCCGCGCCCAGGCCCAGGCTGGAGCGGCGCAGCTCCGGCTGCAGCGACTTGGAGGAGCCCAGGCGCTGGAGCCCGCCGGCGGCGACGGGGGGCGAGGCGGAGGAGCCCGCGAGCGAGGCGGCCGCGTTCAGGCTGAGCGCGGAGCCGCGGCGCGACATCGGCCGCGAGTTGGGGTGCGGCGGCGGCAGCGACGCGGATGTCGGCAGCGACGAGCTCGCCAGCTCCGCCGCGTCCGAGCGCAGCAGCGTCTGGCCCATCAGCGGCGCGCCGTCCACGTCCTCTGCGCGGCCCCGTCGCGCGTGCCGTGGCTGCTCTGTGCCTTGCCATGGGCCTGGGGCCAGAGCGCCGCGGCTCGCTGGGCGCCGCGGCGCACCGGCGCCGCTGCTTTGCACCACGCAATGCGAGCGCAGCGCTGTCCGAAGCACAGCGGGCCTGCTGGGAAGAGGCTTGATGGCAAGGCGCCGCCACGCGCCACAGCTGCAGGGCCGGGGGTGAGGCTGTCGCCGCGGCGCACCCGCGTCGCTGCTGTGTGCCGCGTTCAACGGGCGCAGCGACATCGTGCGCAGCCTTTCCCGCAGCGCCCTGTCCGCGCCCGTTGCATGCAGCGACGACAGCTTCGGCGGGCGCGGCGCCAGGGGCGGCGGCCGGCCGTCCGCCATGGCCCAGGCCGCTGCGTCCCGCGCACCCCGCTCACTCACCCAGCTACCGCCCACCCTCGGGCTGCACTCTCCCTGGCCAGGTCCACCCACACACTTGCTGGCCAGACAGGTTGGACTCTGGCAGTGGCGTGCAAAACGGGCAGCAACCTCGCACGGATCGGGGTGAACCGGGACTGGGGGCGCGGGTGTGACGGGGTGCGACGAGAGCGTGCGAAGGTGCGCGCACCTTCTAAGTGTCGTGCACCCGACCAACGACCCGGCGCAAGCCTTCACGCAACGCAAGCGTCGCCGAGGCGGGCCCCGCGCGTGTGGCTCTATCGGCGCGTGGCTTGCTCATACCGTCACCGCAGCCTGGCTAAGGCAAGGACTAATGTGCAACGCAGCTGATCCCTGCTGATTCCTAAACCCCCATCAGGCCGCGAAACTGCGAAGGCACCGCGGCATCAAATTTTTGGGTTTGAATCACGCGGGCTTTCTACCCTACACCCTAGCCCGTACCCTAGTGGGCCACATATAACTATTAAAAAATGGGCTGCACTTTTGGGGAACAGCAGCATGTCCTGCAAGTCTGAGACAGCCACGATTGCGTCAAAGTGTCGGACAAGCGCAACAGCAGACAAGCCGCAGCAAACGAGGCCTTTACAATAGTGCAAGGTGCAAGGCGACCGCAGCACCCCTACCAGCAACGCCCTAAAAAACAGCAAACCCTGAACATGGCAGCAAGCCACACCCGCGCCAGGCCGCGCGCCGCGGCGCGCGGCCTGGCGCGACACGAGCTCTAGGCGGCGCCCTAGAGCTCGTCCTTGTCCACGGCCGCGAACGAGAACGGCGCGAACTTGTACCCGGAGCCGCTGTAGAACTTGTTCATGAACTCGACCCAGTGCAGGCGCAGCGCGTGCAGGAACGCGCTCAGCGTCTCCATGACCATCAGCACGCCCAGCGTGGCCAGCGCGAACACGAAGAACGCTGCGCGCGCCCCGCGCGCGCCGCGCGTCAGCACATGCCGTGTGTGTGGGCACATAACGTGAGCCCATGCTCAGCGGCGGGCGCGCAGCGCGATGCGGGGGGCTGAGGTCAGCTGTGGACATACCGCTCTGCGCTCTTTTTGGACTCCTCAGCACAGCATCAGTTGATTTGAGCGCTCTGGCACCAAGCATTTGCGAGACACGCAAGGCCCGCCCAACGGTTGGGACGCAAGGACGGTGCGGGGGCGCGGCCGCACCGACGACCAGCGCGGCCGCATTGTACTTGATGCCGGTCATGAGCACGCGGTCGTAGAACACGGCGCTCAGCTGCGAGTGCGCCAGCGACAGCGCCCACAGCCGCAGGTAGCTCGCCGTGTTGGACACCGCGCCCAGCACAAACTCGATCGTGTGGATCATCTGGCGGCGCCGCACGACCCAGCCGTCAGCGCCGCGCGGCGCACCAGGCTTTATATGCCCGCGCAGCAGGCCGCAGGATGAACCTGACGCGTCGCGCCCCTGCTCCCTCGCCCCCTGCGCTCTGCCAACTCGCACCCCCACGACGCATGCACTGCGCCAGGACAGTGCACAGCAGCCGCTGCCGTCTTGACCGACCTCTTTCCGAGACGCCGCCCGGCCGCATTGACGCACCTCGTGTCAGAGCGGCCCCAGTCCGCACCGCAGCCGTGCAACGAAACCATGCTCTTGTGGTGCCCCACCAAGACCGGCCCGGTGCGCGGCGGGCCGGCGCGCCTGGTGCACCATGACCTCGCTGAAGTCAAACTCCTCCTCGTCGTGGCCGCCGTGCGGCGCGGCGACATGCAGCGCGGCGGGCTCCTCATCGTCGGCGTCCGCGGCCGACACGCGCCCGTACGCCTCCAGCTGCGCCGCGCGCTTCTCGTGCCGCTTCTTCAGGATGAGCGGCTTGGGCAGCAGCATGATGGGCACCGACGCGAGCGCGGTCAGCACCAGCAGCACCTGCCGCGCGCGGCGCCCCCACGCGTCGGCGCGTGCGGCTGCCGCAGGCAGCTTCGCCGGGCCCGGCAGCAGGACCAGCACTCAGACACCAAGCACTCGCAGCGCCGGCCCTCGCAGCGCCTGACGAGACACGGTGGGAGCCATGAGCGGCCCGGGAGATGACGCGTGCTCAGCGCCCACCGCCACGCTGCCTCCCAGCTGTGCAAGCCATCCCGCGTGACAGACGGAGTGCCCACGCTCCGGCAATCAGACCCGCCCCACCTCGCGCGGCAGCCCAGCGCATGGGTTCGCGGGCGCAGGTGGCGCAGGGTGGCGCAGGCGCGCGGCCCGCGCCGCGCAGCAGGCGCGGGGGCCGCGCCTGGATGGTGCCCTGGCCCGCGAACATGCGATTCTCCGTGCAGCCGCCGTCGCAGGTGAGCCCCGCGTCGCCGGGCTGCAAGAACATGTAGATCATGATGTGGTACAGGTCGGCCGTTGAGCCGCTGACCCACTTAATGATCATGAGCAGGCACAGGTAGCCGAACAGGAAGTTGAGGAAGATCATCTGCGGGATGAACTCGCACCTGCGCGCCCACGCCGCGCTGCGCGTCAGGGTTCGGGACTTCTTACCCTACACACGGCGCCGGCAGCCTAGAGCCGCCAGTCACTCGGGCGCCTCTGTCACGCGGTGTAGTCCAGGGGCCGGCCCGCTCAGGGTGCGTCATGCGCAGTCTCTTTGAAACACATCAGAGAGAGGCCAGTGCATTGGTCTGTGTGTCGTGCGACAGGCGCGTCTGCGGGTGGTCCAGGTCCGGCGTGAGGGCGCGCCAGGTGGACAGGTTGTCGCGGAAGTAGCGCTGGTTGAACAGCGAGTTCATGATGCCCGCGTTCATCTGGATCACGCCTGCGCCGCCGAGCCACGCGCCCTCTGCTGGTGCACGCTGGTGTGGTCCAACACTCGCCATCACTCAGCGGGTGTGGATGCAAGTGCTCCACAGGCTCACGCCTGCTGCAGGACAGCAAGCTCATTGCAATCACGCCTCGCTGCAAGGTTTCCCTGACAGCTGCGGCACGCCGCGCCTCGGGCAACAGGCGGGGCAGGGCACCCGACCTCGCAAGCTACAACGACACTCCCTCGCGGTCTAGCAGCTGGCACCGCATGTGAGGCGGGGGGCGGGCGCACCCAGGATGATGGACATCTTCATCTTCAGGCTGTTGAGGAACTGCAGCTCGGTGCGCGAGCCGTGCCAGGTGGGGTCCACGCCGAACGGGTACGGGCTGGCCTCGTTCACCAGGCCCTTGTTGAACGCCTCGGGGCACAGGTCGGGCTGGAAGTGCATGGCGACGCGGTCCACGGCATCCGGCTTGCCGGGGCAGGCCCAGTGGCCGCGCCCGAACACGGCCATGGGCACCGAGAAGCACTCGTTGTAGATGAGCCCGGTGTAGATGGAGAAGATGGACATGAGCAGGATGCAGTAGCGCCCTGCGCGCCAGGCCCGTTCTACAGGTGAGGATAGGGGTTTAGGAAGTAGTGTTGGGCCCTACCCTACCCACACGGCATCTGGCTCGTTGCTTGCGCCCCAGGTGGCATGCTCGGGACCAGGGCGCCGCAGCGGCCCGAGGTACGCAGGCCCTCTTAAGCCGCGGCCGTCGTGGCCGGGCGCACGGGCGCGCCGCTAGGGCACACAGCGGGAAACATAGGGTGAGCTGCCGGTGCACAGCGCACACGCGATGGCGGCGTGCGTAGCACATGTGCACAGCATGAAACGGGCCAGGAGCATGGGCGGCCATGTTGCCTGTCGCGGATGGAACAGGACAGAAGTACAGGAATTGGCGCTGCTTCCCTGCTGGCGCTGGCGTGCAAGCTGCGCGCTATGCACAGCGCAGCGCACGACGCAGTCGATCCCGCCGTGGCTGTGGTGGCCAACAACACCGCAGCACGATGATACCTGCGCCCGGCGCGGCGCGCGGGCAGGGGCGCGCCCGCAAAGCACATCTCGAAGATCTCGTTGAGCTGCTGGCGCAGCAGCGCCCGCTCGCTCAGCACCATGTACAGCGCGAAGCACAGCATGAGCGTGCCGTGGCCCACGTCGCCGAACATGACCGCGAACAGGAACGGGAACGTCACGATCGTCAGCACCGCCGGGTTAACCTCGCGGTACTTGGCCACGCCGTACGCGTCCACGATCTGCGGCGCGGCAGGGTGCAGGGTAGAATACCCTACCGCCCGGAAGGGGCGCGCCAGCGCAGCGCTGCACTCGCGTGCGCTGTGTGTGTTGCTCGCACGCCTGGCACGCCCGTCGGCGCACCGCTGCCAGCTGGACAGCGGCGCGCCCACTCTAAACAGGGCCTTTGATGCATGCGTCTACACCACAGGAGCGCAGCGTCTGAAGAGCCTTGCACTGACTATCCCTCGTGCATGCTCAGCACACGCATGCCTGCGCTGTGCAAGCTCGCAACACATGTGTGAACTGAGCACGGTGCCTGGCCGCAGCCTGCAGCATGCACGGGCGCAGCATGCACTGCGGGCATGCGGGAGCGCGGCCCGGGCCGCGCACGTCCTGGAAGCAGCCGGTGATCTTGTTGGTGGCAAAGTACGTCGGCGGCTGCTCGTACGTCACCAGCGGCTGGAACACCGTGCCCACCTGCGCGCGCGCGCGCGCGCCCCTCGGCGCCCGGCACCAGCGTGCCGCGTGCCTCCGCTTGCGCGGCGCAGCTGTTGGGGCAGGCTGCATGGGACAACCTGTGCAGCCATGCACGCCAAGCACTCTAGAGTAGGGAGGGTCGCGGCGTGCGGCGCAGGTGGGCATGGCTGCAAGACACATGGGCGGACGGGGGCGCACGGTGGCGGAGGTGGCCAGCGCGACCTCGCGCAGCGCCGCCTGCACGCGCGCCTTGCCGCTCACGGGGCACCAGGCCTCCGCCACCAGCACCTGCCGCCCGCACGATCCCATCATTACACACTGACCTCAACCACATCACTTTTCTCTATGCCACGACAAGACAGGCGGCACACCTGTCGTCACCCCGACTCGCAGCCGCGCAGGCCGGTGCGCAGGCAGGGGCGGGCGCGACGGGCAGGCATGCAGCGCGCGGCGCCCGGGGCTGCGGCAGGGGGGCGGCGCCTTGCGCGTGACGTCCACGCTGAACTTGTTGAGCGTGTGGTAGACCGCCTTCTCGCGCTTGACCTGCACCGCCCAGCCCTCCAGGCTGGCCGCGATGCCCTGCAGCACGTTCTCGCGGTGGCGCTCGCCTGCGCGCGGCGGTGCGCATGGATCAGTCTGCCCTGCCCAAGGGGACCGCCAGCGTCGCCTGCGCACTGCTGTCTCCAGCACGCTCGCATTTTCGGCTTCACGACAGGGCGCATTGCTATGCACGCACGAGCAGGTGCCAAGCGAGCCAGTCTTGATGCAACACCAAATGACGCACATTGCAGCAAGCTTGCTTGGGGAGGAAAGGCGAGGGCAAAATATTTACAGCAAGCCAGGGAATGGAGTCGACAGCGGTGCTCCACAATGAGCCAGGGCACCAGAGCGGCCTTGTGTGGGAGCTTCAAACATGCAGAAGCCCGCACCAGCCTCGATGGTGGTCTGCAGCTCGCGCAGGCGCGCCGTGACCTCGGCATTCATCTGCCGCTGGCGCGTGGGCTCCTCCGGGAAGGGGTACCGGTTGGCGCCGAAAGCCTCGCAGATCTGCGCGAGGCCGCAACCATTTAAGCACAAGACGGCAGACAAGCAAGGCAGGAAGGCACAGCACATTATCAACACCTGCAGCCTTTCTTCTATGTATTAAGGCGCATCAACAGTTCCCACATGGCCAAGCGCCATTAATAACAACCATCGTGAGGACACATCCTTACCAGCGCGGCCCAAGGCCACGCTAAACACAGCCGGGGCGGTAGGGCGGGCGGGCCGCGCGATGCGCGCCTTGAGGATCTTGGACCGCGCGCGCTCGCCGGCGAAGAACACCATGAACACGGCCTTCTCCACGCGCTCGCCGGTCGTCGGGTCGACCACCGCGCCGACCGAGGCCGACTTGAGGAACATGTTGCCGCGCGTGGCGCGGAACAGCAGCCGCTCAAATGGATTGAGCTTGTCCTCGGGCACCAGGCCGGCCACGAAGCCCAGACGCGCGGCCTTGGGCTCCGCCGGCGCGGCCGCCTCGGCCAGCAGCGGCGCGCCAATCTCGGACATGCCTGCGGCAGAGAGCGGGGCGCGGCCTCAGGACGCTAATTACATGGGTGCATGTGCTTGACACAGGCTTGTTCGGCGCCTCGCCAGCAGACCATACAACAGCACCACTGCACTCGGCGAGCGCTCAGTACCAGCAAGCTTGTCCGGGAGACTGCGCACTGCGCCGGCTGAAATTGAAAGAGCAGGGTAGCATGAAGCTGGGTGTCGAAACCGTCGCATAGTGAGTGCCCGTCGGGCCGTGCGCCAAGCGCCAGGGGCGCGCCGTCCGGCGCGGCGGGGGTCGTCTCGAATGCGGCGGCGCTCGCGCGGCCGCGCGTCTCGTCGAAGAACGCGCCGGCGCGCTCCAGCACCAGCTGCAGCTCCACCAGCTCGTTGTAGCTGCGCGCCAGGCGCTCCGCGTTGCCGTTGGTCTCCAGCAGCTCGCGCTCCAGCTCCTCCAGCTGGCCCTGCGCGCGGCGCGGAGCAAGGAATGAATCACTAGGTAAACTGCAAGCGTGTATCAGCCAACTACAGCCAAGTATCAGCCAATAAGGGCGCGCTGAGCGCGAGCTCAGTTAAGACTGGCAGGCTAAGACTGGCAGTGGTGATGGTGCTCCGCAGTTCAAAGCCGTTTTATATCTCGCCACGTCTGTGTTCTGTTGGCCGCAACTCGCACGCTGCTTCGCTCGCTGGCCCTGCGCCACACGTGCATCGCGCCGCTGGAGGCAGGCGGGCGGCGCAGCACACCTCCAGCTCGTCCAGGTCGACGGTGCGCTCGGTGCCCAGCCGTGAGCCCGTCAGCAGCCCCATCTTCTCGACCTGCTCACGGCAGCCACGCTTGCATATGAAGCGCACGGCTATGTTGCGGACAAGCATACATGTTACACATAACGCACAACCGTTGTGTGCACCAAGACAGACCGGGGGTGACCTGCTCGGTGAAGAAGCGCAGCTTGCGCGCCATCTCATCGCTCCGCTTCACCTGCAGCGCCAAACTTTTGTTGGCAAGCCCTTTCGCGCCAGCTCAGAGATGACGCTACGAGCGCATACAAGGTAAAACAGCGTGCTATGCGGGGAGTTTGCAGGCAGGGCGCTGGCGCGCACCCGGTTGGCAAACGTGCGCTGGAACGCGGACTTGTCGGGGTTGAGGTCCTTGAACTGCAGCAGGCCGACCTCGCCCAGCGCCGCCACGGTGTCGTGCGCAGACTCAGCAGGCAGCATCAGCTGCGCAGCACGGAAGCCCTCAGCGCCGCGTGTCGCGAGCAGGTCGCGGTAGGGCAAACGGAGCAAAATAGCCGGGAGGCAGCCAAAGCCGCACGCATCCCCAGACCTGCATGAGCTGCATCTCCTCGCTGCGGAACAGCTCCATGGTTTTGGAGGCCATCCCGTCCGCGCGGCAGGCCGCCCCTACGTGGCACGCGCCGGCGGGGCACGGCTCGCTTTACAGCCTCACCGGTGCTACAAAGACTCGAAGGGCTCCCCTCCGCCCGCGATCAGGCCATACTATGCAGCAAGGCTGCCCTACTCCCCAGAGGGCCTGCTGGCCGGCAGGCTACAATCCCTGGAGCTCTTCCTTTTCGGCTGTGACAACAGTAAATTAGCAAGCTGACTGAAGCCTTGTGGCAGAAAGGACAGTTCTGACACCTTCTGTGACCTCGCTCATACCTGCACGCTTGCTGTTGCCTGTGTTCTGGTCGCCCGGCTAAACTCCAGCAGAGCAGGCTCTTCAGTCTTGGTGTTCATAGTGCTTGGTATACCACCGTCATCAGCTAAATGGATTGGCAACAGTACATGCGCACCATGTGGCATTGAGCTGACCGATCCGCACAGCTGCAAGGGCATCCAGGTCTTGGTCCTGACAGTGCAACAAGCTCTTAGCTAAGAGGCAGGCCTGTATGGCCACTCAGCGGCCTCAGGCAGCCTAAGCAGCGGGCGTGCAAGTCTGCCAGAGCCAATGGCCGGTGACTCGCTGCTCCAGGACCTGCGGGCGCTGGTGCACGACTGTATGGGCAAGCACCTGTACGACTCTGCAACCTTCTACGCAGACAAGCTGGTCACGCTCTCCGACGAGGACCCAAATGAGGTGTTCATGCTCGCCCAGGTGCGCTGCGCCCCCGCACGCCGGCTGCACCTGGCCCTGCTCCGTGTCCAGTGTGCAACGCTGGGATTACCAGCCCTATACTTGGCAGCTTGAGCAGGCTTGCTTGCACTTTTTTATCTGAGAACAATAGATTACCATGCCTGTGCGATGTAGGAGAAACCAGCCGTTCTAGAATGAAGCTGGTATGCTGGTGCGCAGGCGCTCTACATGGGGCGGCAGTGGCGCAGGGCGCTGGCGCTGCTGCGGAGTGCGGGCCTGGTTGAGGCGCATGTCAAGGGCCGCTACCTGGCCGCGCGCTGCCTCGTGGAGGCACGCGCTCCTCTTACCACAGTTTCAGCGCTGGACTTTCTCAGGGGGTATGCGGTGCCCGGTGGCAGCCGCATTTTAGGTGCATGCGCCCTGCGCGTGGTACGCAATAAACTCCAGCAACTGCGACACGAAGCTTAACAGGGCTTGCAGGCCCTGCCTGCAGTAAGTGAGTAGTGGAGCGGAAGCTCTCAACACTCACGCCTGCGGCGCCAGCTCCAGACCCCGTGTGCGCCTGGCGGGGCCCGCAGCGCATGCCGCGCCTTCGGCACGACGCCCCTAGCTGCGCGCCGCAGGTCAGGGAGTGGGAGGAGTGCCTCGCGGTGCTGGGCAACTGGGAGGGCGCCGACGCGGACGCCATGGACGTGCAGGTAGCGGACACAAACGTGCTGCCTGATCCGCATGCTGTATGCTGGACCGCGCCTGCGCAACCCGAGCTTTACATGGGCGTGCGGGCGGCGGGTGCTGCCACAATCCTCCCGCATGTGCATGCCCAGGAAGCGTTCGGGGCGGGCCGGCTGTGAGTTCTCTTGAGACGTGGCTGCGGACAGTGCCTAGCGCGCGCCCCTCTGCTGCGCTGCCCTGGCCGGGGGTCTGCTCTGCGCTGCTCTACACAGGCGAGCATGCATGGCGCATAGCAGCACCGGCGCAGCGGCCCTGCAAGCGCGCTGCGTGGCGCGCGGCGCCTGCAGGAGGAGGGCGATGACGCCGCGCTGGGCCGCGCGGTGAGCGACACGGCACTGCTGTGCCTGCTGCGCGGGCGCGCGTACGCGGGCCTGGACAACCGCGCGCGCGCTATTGCCTGGTACACCGCCGCGCTGCGCGCCGACCCCTTCTGCCACGAGGCGTTCCAGGCGCGGCTTTGAGTTCAGGTGTTGGGTGTTAGTTTTCAGGATCCAGGCGCGGGCCCCGCGCGCGCACGCGGCGGGGGCCGCGCGGCGAGGCTGGTCGCCCGATAGAGGCGCCGCGAGGCAGGGGCCGGTAGGCGGGCGCCTGGATGCTCGGCCTCGCCTGCTTTGCCCGGCTCCTGCTTCACAGGGCAGCCTGCCCTGTCCTGCTGCAACATAGCCCACACGCGCGAGGCCGTACAGGTGCCGGTGGAGTATCACAGGCTTCCTGCTTTATAGGGTCTTCCGTGCTACCCTTTCCAGGATGGTCTGCTGCCTCACTGCCCCCGGGCGCGCGGCGGCGCAGGTGCTGGTGGAGGGCCACATGCTGACGGCCGCGGAGGAGGCCGAGCTGCGCGCCTCGCTGCGCTTCCGGCCGCAGGACCGCTGGCTGAAGCTGCTCTACAGGCGCGACGCATGGCGCCCTGCGCTCAGCGACAGGCTGCAGCCGTCGGCCCCTGCTCCTGCCTGACAGCGCACCAGGCATGGAATACTTTTTTTGCCAGATCGTGATGAAGGTCTGACGGCGCTGTTACCTCGAAGTCCGCCGGGCTGCACAACAGGAAGCAGGGAGTTTTGAACAGGCAGCAGGGAGCTTTCGGCAGGGGGTGGCCTGCGCGCGCGCGCACAGCGGGGCCCGCGGCGGGCGGCAGGGCCAAATGCAAGAAGCACGAGCAGCAGGCGACGATGGAGGCCACGCTGGATGCCCTGGAGGCGCCCGCGCAGCCGGCGGGCACGGCCGCGCACGGCGCGGGCGCGCCCGCGCAGCAGACGCCCGCGCAGCCGGGCGCCGGGCCGCGCCCGCACAGCGCGCAGGTCCATCCCGCTCCTGTCTGCGTCCTGGGGCCTGGGCGCGGCGCAGCAGGGTGACACCGAAGGCTGCCGGAGTTCTGAGCCCGCAGGCGTAGCCAGGCGTCTGACACTGTTGCTCGCCACAGCGTGGTCCTGGCCGCCTGCCGCGGGCCGCGTGCTCGTCACGCGCCCGCTGCTGCCTCACGCGGCCTCGCCCCCGCGGCGCAGGACAGCGACGGCGTGCGCACGCGTTCCATGGCGACGCGCGCAAGCACGAGCGGCGAGCGCGGCGGCAGCGCCGGCGGCGCCCGGGCGACCGGAGGCGGGGCGGAGTCGCGCGCGCAGCCGGCCGACACGGTGCGCCCGCGCCTCACCAGCCCCAGTCTGCGCTCGCAAGTACCGCGACCGGCGCAGAGCGCGGCGCCCAGCTGCAGGCATCTATGTGAGTCGAGCGGCACCACACATGCAGCGCTTGGGCGCCGCCCGCCTACCGCGCGACCGGCCTCCGCCTCTGCCGCGTGCTGCGGTGGCATGGGCGCGCGGCGGCGCGCAGGACATGACGGGCAGCGAAATGGGCGGCGCACCTGCGAGGCCGGGCTGCGGCCTTGGCGGCAACCTAGACGTGGCCGTCTGCCGCGCCGAGTGGCTCCTGCACCAGGGCGCCTTCCAGGTGGGACTTCCCTACCCCGACTCTAAGCTGACCCTAAACCCATCAGGGCACCTTCTAGGTGGGCCCCCCGGTCCGGCGCGCCTGCCGTCAGCACACCGGCAGGGCGCCTGCACATACTTTCCAGTCTGGCGCCCCGGCCGACCGTATTGGTGCAGCTGCCTGTGCAGCCGGGGCCGCGCAGCTGCACAGCCCGCCCACAAGGGCTTCTGCGGCGCGGGACTGGCGAGGCCCGCGTCGCCTGACCGCTCACACAGTAACACACCACACGGGGCCCTCGCAGCCTGTGGGGACCGCCTCATGGCTGTTTCCTGCCAGGCGTGCGGCTCAGCCCCTGAAAAGTGTCCTGGTCCTGCAGCGCACGCGCCCGCGCCCGCGATCGGGCAGCGCCGGGGCGCGGGGCGCGTGAGCTGGCGCGCGCCGCCGCGCGCAGGAGGCCTTCGCGCTGACGTCGACGCTGCTGGCCGGCAACCCGTACGCGCTGGAGGCCATGCCCGCGCACCTCACCGCTGCGCTTGAGCTGCGCAAGAAGAACGAGCTGTTCCTGCGCGGGCACCGGCGCGGCCCCTGCCATACCCAACCCTAGCCTTGTCCTGTCCACCCTCGCCCCGCTGCCGGCGCCGGAGGCACGCGCCCGGGTCTCTGTAGACAGTGGACGGGCCTCTGGCGCCGTGCTCGATTCGTGGACGGGCGCCCGGCGCAGGCTGGCGGAGGAGTACCCCGACCGCGCGGTGGCCTGGTTCGCAGTCGGCTGCTATTACCTGTGCGTCGGCCAGCACGAGAGCGCGCGGCGCTTCTTCGGCAAGGCCACCGCGCTGGACGCCGGCTTCGCGCCCGCCTGGCTCGGCTTCGGGCACGCGTTCGCCGCGCAGGACGAGAGCGACCAGGCGCGGCCGGGCCTGTAGCCCGCGGCGCTGCACGTGGCTCCCAGCAGCCGCGCCAGCGCCCTGTCTCTCCTGTGGCCGCCTCAGCCTCAGGCGTGGGGCTGCGGGGCCCGCGTGGCGCCCTGCGGGCCAGCGCGCGCAGCTGACAGAAAGCGCGCGGCGAGCCCTGGCTACCGCGCCGCCCTGCGAGCCTGCGCGTGCAGCTGGCCAAATGCGCACGGCGAGCGCGCGCGCGTGCCGGAGCTGCGCCGGCGCGCGGTGGCGCCCGGCAACGCGCCGCGCCCGGCCGCGCCCCGGCCCGCGGCCGCGGCGGAGACTGGGCGGCTGACAGCGCCGCCCAGTGGGCTGCGCAGGGGCTGTCTGATGGTGTCATCCTGCCCAATGGTGGACGGAGGCCAAGCCGGCGCAGCCGCGACCGGGCGGCCGCGCGCGCGCAGGCGATGGCCGCGTACCGCACGGCCGCGCGCCTGTTCCCGGGCCTGCACGCGCCGCTGGCGGGCATGGGCATGGAGTACGCGCGCATGAACAACGCGGCGCTGGCGGAGCAGCTGCTGGCGGCCGCGCACGCGGCCTGCCCGCGCGACCCGCTGCCCGCGCACGAGCTGGGCTGCCTGGCCTTCCGCGCGCGCGGCCTGCCGGCCGCCGAGCGCTGGCTCAAGCTCGCGCTCAAGCGCATGCCCGGCCGCCTGTCGCCCGGTGCGCGGCGTGGTGCCCCGGCCCCCGCGCCCCGCCCCCCCTGCGCGCCGCGCTGCGCGCCGCGCCCGCCCGAGCGGCGCGCCTCCTGCCCTGCAGCCCTGTGACGGTCGCGCGCGTCTGCGCGCGCGCGCTGCCGGCCGGGAGCCGCGGCCTCAGCCGTTGCACCGGCCTCAGGGGTAGGGTATGGCCAGGTATCCGTCCCTAACCCTAACCCCAGCGGCGCGGCGCGCGCGCGCAGCGTGGGAGCCGACGCTGGTCTGCCTGGGCCACGTGTTCCGCAAGCAGCGGCGCTGGGGCGAGGCGGTCGCCGCGTTCGAGAAGGCGCTCGGCCTCTGCCCCGGCCAGCCCGGCACGCACGCCGCGCTGGGCTACACGCACCACCTGCAGGCGCGCCCCGGCGCGGCGCCCGCTCCCACAGCCCGCAGCCCGAGCACGCAGGCCCGTCCCCGATGCAGGCAGGGCGCCCGCCCGGGGCCCGCGCGCCGCTGGCATCACGGCAGGCGGGCCCCACCCCAGGTGGCACGCACCAGGGCCGTGCTCGAGAGCTGAGAAGGTCGCTGGGTCCTGCGTGCTGGGCCGCCCTCAGCACTGCGCGGCGCGGGGCAGCACCACGCAGGGCGGCCAGGATGCAGCAAAGGCAGCGCGGACATGCGGGCCGCACGCCAAGCCCGCGTGGCTGGGCCTGGTGGCGGGGCGCAGCGCGGCCGGGGAAGCTGCGCCTGGGTAGCGACGCATCGCGCGGAGTCCGCAGGGGCCCTGAGGGAAGCCGCGCCCGGAGGCTCGTCGGGGCGCGCGCAGGGCCCCGAGGCGGCGGCGCGGCCGAGCGCTGCCTGCCAACGCCTGCGCAGGCTGAGGAGGCAAGGGTGCTGCGCGCAGGCGCTGGGCGGCGCCGAGCGGGGCGGCCTGGAGGCAGCGATCGAGCACTACCACAAGGCGCTCGGTCTGCGGCCGGAGGACACGTTCACGGCAGAGATGCTAACCGCCGCGCTCCGTGCGGCTGCCGAGATGGAGGACCCCGCTGCGTTGTAGGGCTCATGCAGTCCAGCAACGCTGTCGCATGCGTCAGCTGACAAGCCTCGGCGCGCGCATGTCACCAGGCAGCGCGCACCAGAAGTTATACATGGCATGACCTGCAATGTGCATGCCATGCAGAAGGCCTTCCCGGCGATGCCGCACATATGCCTCTGCAAAGCGCCAGGCGCTCGGGATGTGCAAGTGCTTTCCCGCACGGCCAGCGCCTGCACACGCATGCACGTGCAGATCTAGTTGTGTTACATGTCACGCACTCCCCGTCACACACGATGCCGCCGACCGATGCGCCCTATAGCAAAGAAGCACCACAGGCTTTCCTCATGTCGACAGGGCCGGGCCACCGCGGATACCCTGTCCGGCAAACCCCGGCTACGGCCCGCCGGCGCGCTGCAGGCCCAGCAGCAGGTCCCACGCGGCCATCTTGCGCTGCGCGCGCAGGCGCACCGCGGCCAGCGCGGCCGGCGGCGGCGGCGCGGCCGCGCCGCCTGCGGCCTCCCGCAGCAGCACGCCTGCATGCGCCAGCGCGAAGGCCGGCCGCGCGCGCAGCTCCACGCGCCCCTGCAGGCCCAGGCCCGACTCCGTCAGCGCGTGCGCGCCGCCCGCGCGCCGCATGAGGCATGTCGTTGAATGCAAGGTGCTCCTGAGTGCGGCGCAGCCGATGGAGCGGGCGGGCCCGGCCATGAACATGCCGGTGCCCCAGAGCGACAGAGACCCAGGCACAGCTGTGCGGACAGCAGCCAGCCCGCCGAGTGCGGCATGCATGCGTACATCGTGCGGCGGGCGGCCTCGGACGAGTTCAGGGCATGGAGCCACGCTGAAGCTTCCAGCCTCAATGCTAGCTTGACACCTGCACCGCAACGGCAGAGGCAGCACCTCCGCGTAATGGGCAGCCAGAGCGGCGTAGATGCTGCCATCCGCAGCGCCGGCGCCGCCTGCGCCCTCACGGTTCAGGGCCTCGGAGGCCGCATCCTCGGCGAGCCCCGCGGCCTCTGCGGCGGCCAGCGCGGCAAGGTCGGCCGCCAGCGGCGCCGCGCCGGGCGCCGCCAGCAGCTCCGCGCAGCGCGCCGCGATCGCCGCGCGCGCATACGCCATGCCCGCGTCGCCGTCGGGCGCCGGCGCCCGAGCACTTTCCCCTGGCTCACCAGCGCTGGGCCCTGTCGCGCCAGCGTCGCCGCCGCGGGCGGGCGCGCCAGCGGGGATGCGCACACCGCCCACGGCAGCGAAGCCCTGCCCCGCCTCCGCGCCGGCGCTGTCGTGCTCGCGGCCGCGCGCTGCGCTGCCCTCCGCGGCGCCCCCTGCACCATCGCTGCCTGCCCCGTCAGAGCTGCCAGCGCTGCGCTCACCCGCATCGGAGCGGCCCAGGTCGCTGCCGGGGCCCCGCGGCGGCTCGTCGCCGTCGGCGCCCGCGGCCAGCGCGCGCAGCAGCGCCACCAGGCGCATGTCGGCCCGCCCGCCCACAGCCACCTGGCGCGTCGCACCCATGGCTCAGCCCTGCTGTGTGGGCCTGCCACAGGGAGGTGCGTCGCAGGCGCCGCAGTCAGCGCATGCTCGAGCGGCCACCTAACACAGCTCCTTCCATGCAGGTTGTCTAATGGGGGGCTATCACTGCCTGTCTAGCAGTTTGTGTCATTAAAGTTACACCTATTGTGAATTGCAACCGCGCATGCTCTCCTTCTGCAGGCAGTGCTGCGCAGAGCCGAGCAACAAGACGTGCAGCAGCGGCGCCACAGGCGCAAGCGGCTGGGCGACGGCTCACGGTGAGCCGCTGACGGTCCGCCGCAGCAAAGGGCTCCTCATCGGGCGCCGGCGCGGGGTCGCTGCTGCCCGCGCCCTGCGCCAGCGCGGCCGCCGCCGCCGCCACGCGCGCGTCGCGCTGCGGCCCAGGCGCCGGCAGGCCCTGCGTCGCTGCCCGGGTCAGCCTCTGCCAGGCGTGCAGGCCCCAAGACAACTGCACCTCCTGCCAGACCATAGGGTTCACACGGTCGGCAGTGCCTGCGAGCGCTGCAGCAGGCGCGGCCGGCCACCTGCTTTGGGGCCGGCATCCTGCTTCCAGACAGCCGGTGTGCAGGTGCTCGGGACCAGACGACACTCGCATGTCGCCAGGTACGAGCACCAGACCAAACGCTCCGCACCCTGCTCCCGCTCGGCACCGCCATTTTGTCAGAGCGCCTGCCGCGAGCGGCCCCCGTCCAGTATTGCGCGCACCGGCGGCGGGCAGGCGGCCACAGCCCACGCGGCCGCCTCGGCCACGCCGCTGAACAGCTCCATGGCAGCCGCGGGGTTGTGCTCGGGCACAAAGCCGTACATGGTCAAGAAGGCCGCATTGCCCTGGCTCGCGTAGGGTATCAGCGCCTCGGAGCCCTCCTCCACCGCACAGGTCGCCGAAAGCACCTGCCGGCGCGCTGGCCGCCCGCGTGCACGCGTGCAGGCCGCTGCCGAGGTCCGGCGCGCATGCACTGTGGGCAGCAGCCTCTCCTACTCACCGCTTGATCACCTATATCCCTGCTGTACCACTCCGGGGTGCCGGGACGCGTCCACAGAAGGGCGCCTGCACGCTCGTGTGAGGGGCCAGCGCACCATCTCCCACTGGCCGCACGCGGCCCGCTCGGGCGGCATGATGTCCCACCTGCGCACGCGCACGCTGTCGGGTGCCGCCCGCGCACCGTATGCGCGCAGGGGCGCAGCCCACGTGAGGGCATGGTCCGCCGCCGTGTTGCCTGAGAGCGCACGCACAGCACGCATGCAGACGCAGGACGCGCGCGCAGTGCGCACTGCGGCGCCCTGCAGCACGCAACACGTGCGTGGCACGACCAGGCCGAGCGGGACATGACTGACGCTGCATGCGCTCCGAGTAGCTCCCTCGGGCGCCACACGTCTTGACATTATCCCCGCGACATATGGAGGGGGAATGGCAGATTGGCCACCCGCGCTCCAGGGCAGCGAGCTCGCGCATAGGCATTACCTGACATTGCTACCGTCGGCGGCGTATTGCAGTGCGGGCGCCGACTCCGGGCCGGCATGATTCAACAAATCGAGCAGCGGAACCAGCATGCGCACGCCGACGCCGCCGCCCGGCGCCGCCGACCCGAACGTGCGCGACAGCACCACCTGCGCAGGGCCGTGACAAGGTTAGAGTTAGGGGCAGCACCACCTGCGCAGGGCCGTGATTGGCACTGCGAGCGCCGCAGGCAGGCAGGGCTGCCTGCAGCAGGGTAAGCTGCCCGCGGTCGGCAGCGACCCCGCAGCTTGCTGCACGGCAAGGCTGGCGCCCTCAGCACCCAGCCCCATGCTTCCGGCTGCACAGAGGGAGCGGCGGCGCGCACCGAACAGCGGGGCGGGAGGGTGCCCGCGGCTTCCACCCCATGCAGCTGCCAGCAAGGCGCGCTGCAGCCTGCTCAGCACAGGGCCGACCCCGGGGCGCGCGCCATGCAGCTGCTAGTGAGGCATGCTCATGCTGTCCCAGAGCTGCGATGCTGAGCGCACCGAGAGCGCCCACACAAACTGCGCGCTGTCTGCGCCGCCCAGCGCGCGCCCCGGGTCGGCCACGCCGGCGAACTGCTCCGCCGCGTAACGCCGCACGGCCGCGGCGTCGCCGGCCGGCGGCGCGCCCTCCAGCGCTGCCAGCGCCTCGGGCCCCAGCGCGCCGTACACGCTCGGGACAGCCGTTGGCAGGATCTGCGTCATATGGTAGGGTTATGATAGGGTATAATCAGGCGAGCCGCCCTATTGCCGGTTCGGCCGCGCGCACCGCTGCCACGTGGCGCCTGACAGCACTGCGAGAGCTGTGCGGCGGCGCAGAGGTGGGCGGCTCGCCCCCGCACTGGGCGCTCACGGGCGAATCGGCACTCGCGCTTATGACCCAGTCATGCCCTGATCCACACACAATGCGCACACATCAGATTCACTGACCGCGCCCTGACCGCGCCCGGACGAGGTGCAGACACCGCTTGCTTGGGTTGGCATGCATGAGCGCCGCGCGCGCCCGCAGGTAGGCCGCCCAGGGCGAGGCGGCGCCCGCCGCGCGCTGGCGCAGCAGCCGCGCGGCCAGGCGCGTGGCCCAATGGCCGCCGCGGCCCAGCAGCGCGTCGGACTCCTCGTCGTCCGCGTGGTCGGTCAGCGCCAGGCGCAGCGGCACGCGCGCCAGCGCCTCGCCCTCCGCCGCATCCTGCGCGCGTGACGCGACCGGTCCTCGCTTGTGCCCATTGCGTGCATGCAAACTCTGCAAGCCGCCTTAGTCGCTTATAAGTATCAATATATAGTAATATCAACATGGAAAATGCCCGCCAGCAGGGCAGGGCCCATGCATGCAACGAAATTGCGCAAACCACGTGGGGGGGCGCCGTTCTACGCGGCGCCGTGAGCGCAGGGCACGTCCCCATGCAAGGCACCGTCAGGGCTACAAGCTGCTTTGCTATCCGCCCCTGTTGTGGCCGGACACAACTATGTCAGGACAAGCATAGCAGGCCATTCTTGCTAGCAGTTTGCAAGCGGGCTCGGCGCCAGCAGCTGCGCAAGCGCGCCTGCACGAAGAGCAGGCCCCGTTCGCCGCTGTAGCCCTCGTACACGGCGAGCTTGCTGTCGGCAGCGCCCACGCCCATGCCGCCTGCCCCGCACCGAGGCCGCAACACTACTCAGAGGACCCGTGCTGCACTGCAGCACAGTCCCAGACTACACTTCTGCTGGGTGTGCGCCGCGCCAGACCCGCAACATTACTTTGCAATTAGCCTTCGCTTCATCGGCTTCCTGCAGCACGGCCCTGGCTTGCAGTGCTGCTCTATGCCTGGTGATAGGACTGGCGGAGGGAAGGCCCACCGTTGGCAGTGAGCCACACTAGGAAGTCCTGGAGCGGGCTCAAAGCCTGCTCAGAGCGCTCTGCCTGGGCAGCACGCAGCGCCCAGCGCTTGATGGCACGCCCGTGCGCGCGAGCTTGGTGCGTATGTTGACATGCGTGTTTCGGCTGCAACGCATATTGTTTGCATTGGCACTGCAAACACGCTTTCTGCGGTGTGCGGCGCAACTGGTTGCGCACGAGCAGTCCCCGCTGCCCCACGAGGCCAGACATTGTCCAAGGTGCTTTGAGTGCTCCTACCGACAGTCTTTGTTCAATGCATCATTGAAAGCATGTTAATGATGCTCGTCACACCATCCAACTCGACCTGCTCAGGCTTTCTGGCCCCACTCGAGGACTAGGCAACCCACAGGCTTCCCCATGAGCTTCTGTGCACGCCACGAGCATGCGGCTGTGCTCAGCTGCTCCCAGCTGGCCCTATCTGTGAGGGCTTCAGACTGAACAGCCCAGCAGTTGTGGGAAAAGCTTGGCCTGATTGCCGCAGCCACTCCAGAAGGCTCAACGCAAGACCATGCAGGGCGGCGGAGGACGGCGCGCGTTTAGAAAGGTGAGCACGCATCAACATCACGCGCAGTCAGTTGCCTGTTGTTGCACAGCTGTCTTGCTGCGTGTAGCTTCCACGTACAAAACTGCTTGCTGCAGTAGGCTAGTTCCATCATCAAACAGCGTTTGCCAGCGCTCCCTCCCATACTCCGCGGCCGTGAGCGTGCAGGACTACTCGCTGCTGCGAGACGGCACTGCCTCGCGAGACGTCTTCCACGATGTGGAGGGTGGGAAGAAGCGGTCGGCGAGCGCGCTGCGCCTGCTGGGCCTGGCCAAGGCGGAGGCGCTGGTGCGGCCCGCTCGTTGTCCTCTGCGCGGAGCCTCGTGCCGGGCGACCGCCAACACGCTCTGCTGACGCGGGCGCTCTGACTTTGTGCCCTTTGAAGGCGGTCAGAGCCTTCCCGCGCACCGTGCGCTGTTGTAGTGCCGATGCGGCATGCGGCCGTGGTGAGCTGGGTAATAGCGCGGCGTGGACAATCATAATATCACCGGCACGACTCCTGTGCTTTGCATACAACAGGCACGGCGGTGCAAAGCAATCTGGTGTGAGTTGAATGTGCGCATGCTGTTCGTCAGCGGTATGGCTGTTGCGGCGCTGGCATGTATGAGCAAAGTGCTTACATAACGCTGATGTGCCTGAGCGCTGCCTCCATTGTCGTGTTCCGCGCTGGTGGGCGCAACGTGGAGGCTCACAGCAGTGGAATCAAGCATGAGGCCAGCCGCGTCAGGGCAGTGCCTTCATTTGGACATTTGCTAGCCGTCAGACGTTGCTGGGGTGCTATGCCGCGAGGGCGCGCAGAGCCTGACAGTGGTCACTGCTGGCGCTGCTCGTGGCTGGCCTGGCGTTCATGACAGCGCCCAAGCGCACCAGCCTGAGACCCTCCGCACACCCGTGCTAGGGGACGGCCCAGCTCCTGCGCAGCAGGGGCGGCGTTGGGTAGGGTTAGGTGGTACCCTACCATAACCCTGGCACCGCCCGGACAGCCGCGCTGAGCCGCGCCGCGCGCGCGCGCGCAGTGCCTGACGGTGGCCACGCTCGCGCTGCTGGTCAGCAGCCTGGCGACGGTCGCGGTGCCCAAGCTGGCGGGCAGCCTGATCGACGTCTGCATCCAGTTTGGGCAGGAGGGCGGCCGCGCGGCGGCCAAGCGCCACCTGGACACGATGCTGTTCCAGATCCTGGGCATCCTGGCGGTCGGCGGCGTCGCGACCGGCGTGCGCAGCTGGCGCGCGGCCCGCTCGCCCTGCGGCTGTGAGGCGGCGTGCGCGCGCGCGGCGTGCGCGCAGCGCGCGGCGCGCTGCTCACACAGAGAAGAATGTCGTGCAGTGCCGCGTGTGGGGCTGCTGCGGGAATGCCGGGAGCGCGCCGCGTGTCAGTCGCTTCTTCCGCAGCCCGGCTTGCAGCGTCGCCGCGCGCTGCGGTAAACAGCCACGTGTGCGCTGTGGCCCAGCCGGGCGGCTGTTCCGCCGCAGGCTGTTCAACTCGGCGGCCGAGCGCGTGATGTGGCGCCTGCGCAACAGCCTCTTCCGCCGCTTGGTGGACCAGGAGATTGGTGCGCCTGCTGCCGCCCTTCTCTGGACCCCAGGGGGGGCAGGCTTGCCTGGGGCTGGGCATGGTCCTCCGTATGGCTACTGGCGCGCATTGCGCCACGCCCCGCGCTAGCCGTGGTCAGCACACTGCCAGGGGCGCGACCTAGCTGGGCTACACGGACGATGGTGCGCTTGCCGCTGCTGTGTGGTAGGGGTGCCGCCTCAGGCAGGAGGGGCGGCTGCCTGGGGCGGCAGAGACGCCAGCCTGTCCGCCCAGTGCTGGATACGCCTGCCGCCACCTTGCCAGGCCTGGTGTTACATTTACATTGATGCCGCTGAGCCGCTGCAGCTTGCATGTGTGCACGTGCAAGTCCAGGCGCATATGCGAGCAGGCATGTGTCGCAGGCCATGCTGGCGCGTTGTGCGGGCTGGTGTGCAGGCTGGTATGCAGAGTCCGCCGTGCGCTCACGGCCGGCGGTGTCTCTGCCGGGGCGCGCAGGCTTCTTTGACCGCGTGCGCACCGGCGAGCTGATGAACCGGCTGTCAGAGGCGCGCGCCATCGCGCACGCGAGCGCGGGCTGGAGCCGGTGACTGTTGCGGACGACCTTGCTTGAGGAGGGAGGCAATCCCATGAGGTAGTGTTGGGGAGAGGTCGATGCACGGAGCAGCCCACAGCACTCTCGGCGAGCGGTAGGATGAGCAGCGGCGCGCAGCCATGCTACGCCCAGCCATCTACCGCCGCCGCCACCGCGCACGGCGCGCGGCTGAGCGCGACGGGGGGCCCCTTACCTTGCACTGACCCTAAACTGACCCTAAACTTGAATCGGCGCGCAGGACACGCGGCTGATGAAGAGCGCGGGCACTATCTCGATCTCCATCGCGCTGCGCAGCATCGTGGTGTCCATCTTCGGCGTCGTCCTTATGTTCATGACTAGCCCGCTGCTGTCTGCCCTCACGCTCGCCTGCCTGCCGGCGCGCGCCCGCGCCGGGCGGCCCCGCGAACGGCGGCGCCGCCACGCAGTGGCGGCATGCGTGCAAGGCCTGCGGGCCGCGCGTGCACAGTCGCCTGCCTGGTCCCGACGGGGGCCAGCGTCAGTGAGCGCGTGCCTGTGGACGCTGTCCGCCGTGCCTGGCCTGCGCTCTGCTGCCGCCTGGCAGCCCTCCATGCGGGCTCAACCTACAGATAGCAAGCACACCGGCGAGCAGCTCGCCTCCGGCGTCGCCGTGCGGGGCTCACCGGCGCGCGCTGCGCAGGTGCTGCTGGCCTCGTTCCGGGTCTACTCGGGCCTCAATCGCAAGTACATCAGCGAGCAGCTCACCTCCAGCGCGGAGGCGTCGACCGTGGCGGAGGAGACGTTTGGGTCAATACGCACGGTGACCCGCGCGCCGCTTTGTGGGCTGCCGATACGTCCCCGCCAGGGCCAGCCAGGCTGCTGTTGACCTTGCTGTGGTGGGGGACGTTGGCAGGGTGTCGCACCTCACGCCGCAGAAGTCATGGGGCGGGTCACGTATTGGCGCTCACCGCGTTTGGGCGCGGCGCCGCCCTAATCGGTGGCGTCCTGCATGCAGGTGCGCTCGTTCGCGAAGGAGAATGCATCGTGCGACCGGTACGGCGTGTCGCAGATGCAGGTGCTGCGCTGGGGCCTGAAGTCCGCGCACGCCTCCGGTGCGCGGCCCGCCCGGCGCACCGCGCTCGCTCCTATACACTTGGAGCGCCGGCTGGCTTGTTTCGCATTGAGCGTGAACAGAAGTGTGATGCCCATGTATTGCAGAACGCCCTCAGCGTGCCCCTCCTGGTGCCCTGCGCTCGGCGGCGGCTCGTGATCATTGCACGCTGCTGCAGATTTTACGCCGCGCCGTGCTGGCGCTGTAGCTCCCAGGCTCCCGGCGCATGGTGCAGTGCATGGCTCGCAAGCTTGCATGCACTGGCTTTGGTCACACTGCTGTGCCGGGCACGCGAGCATGCCTGCACGCCTAGCTATGGTGACTGTTAATGAGCAGACCTGAAGCGCGTAGCGGTATTAACCATAGCCGTGGTACTGGTGTGCTCATGGTTGACCCCTGATGTCGAGTCGTGCGCGCCGCGCGCGCCAGGCTTCTTCTTCGGCTTCAACTCCCTGGTGGCCATGGGCTCCATCGTCACCGTGCTCTGGTTCGGCGCACGGCAGGCGCGCGCCCGCCGGCCGACCCCCCTTCGCTCGCTGTCGCTATGACAGGCCGCGTGCACGACATGCCCTCCAGCCCCGCGCAGACTGCCTACTCCTCATCTCTGTCACACCGATGCTCGTTGCAGTGTCATTGGCGCACTCAGTATAATGGCAGTCGTATTCGTACAGCGGGAACCCCATGCACTGCAAGACACCCCGGAAGATACGGCTCCCCTTCCGGGGTGTCTTGCTGCACAGCATGGGGCTCCCGCTGCGCAACTACGACTTATAACACCGAGGGCGGCGATGGCACAGCACCTAGCATTGGTGACGACACAGACGAGGAGTAGGCAGTCTGCGCGGGGCTGGAGGGCGTGTTGTGCTCCATGCCCTACGTCGTGCCTGCCCTGGCACCGCAGCGCTGCCTTATCAGCCCTGCGCGGTCTTCACCTAGGTAACTGCGCAGGCGTCTCTGCCAGCATCACATCTGTCAGCCATGATTATTGCTCCCCCCCCACCCCGCACGGCATGCATGGGAAGGCCCGGCGAAGCGGCCCAATGCAGAAGGCTATGCCTCCTTACCTCTTCCCGGCATAATCTGGTCCCAAATGAGAAAACGCGTGTAAGATAGAAGGTACGATTCGCACTGCGGTGGGCGGCGGTCGCGTACCCCAACCCCCGCGCACCCCAACACGACCAGCGTTCAGCAGGGCTGCATCTAATGCGCGGGGCGCGCGCGTGCAGGTGGTGGACGCGTACCTGAGCGCGGGCGACCTGAGCGCGCGTACCCTGACCCTGTTCCCAAAATAACAGCCTCTCACCAGGGCGTGCGCGTGATGCGTGCGCAAAGCGCGCGCGCAGGTGGTGGACGCGTACCTGAGCGCGGGCGACCTGAGCACGTTCATCATCTACGCGCTGTACGTGGGCGCCAACGTGGGCGCGCTCGCCGGCGTCATCTCCAACCTCATCCAGGCGCGCGCCGCACCGCGCGGGCTGCCGCCCGCCCGCCACCACCGTGCACAGCACCTTTATCAGAGAGGAGCATTTTTAGGAGTGCTACAGCCACCAGGCGTGTGATACTGTTTAGAGGTAAGTATGCATTGCATGCATTTTGCTGCTTAAGTTGCGTGGGTGCCGTTACTTTGCGAGGGAAAAAATTGTGTCCGCATGCGCCTAGCTGGTGCGCGTGATAAGGGATATCGCTTGTGGCTTACTTGCACATGAGTGGGCTGCGGTGGCATATCTGCCGAGCTCGATCATCAACACGGCTGTCATGCTGGTGACATGCCGTCACATGATGAAGGGGCCTGCGCCCGGCGCTGCCCCTAATCATGCGCAGAGCTCCTCCAGAGCGTGTCGACTTATAAGGGCTTTCTGACAAGCACACGGCGGGCGGCTGGAGCGCGTTTGGCCCCTCCTGATGCGCAGAGGGCCGCGTGCGCGGCCGTAGGCGGTGGGCGCGAGCGAGCGCGTGTTTGAGCTGCTGGACCGCACGCCGCAGCTGACGGAGCCGGGCACCATGGAGCCCATGGGCGCGCCCGAGGGCGGCGACATTGACCTGCAAAATGTCACGTGCGCCGACGCTGTTTCATTGTTGTTGCTCGAGTCAAGGCTTGCGCATGCGTCGCAGGAGGGGCGTGCATGCCTCGCCGGAGGGGCAAAGTCTGCTGTGCAGATGTGAGAGGATTAGGGAGCGGGTGGCTGTGGGCGAGCCTGTAGCTCTTATGCACGGAGCGCTAGTTGCTTGCCAGCCTCTGTCGGCCCCGCGGGGCTCAAGGGTCGCCTCTACCGCATCTGTGATCGGCCTCAGGCAATACCCAGGGGTGCAGATCCATGCCACCGCGCCCGCCATACCCGACTGCGCTGCGCGGCACCGGCCCTAGCAGGGCGTCGCCCCCCGTCTGACATGCAGGCCTCAGGCGGGGCCATGGGGCGCAGGTTCGCGTACCCGTCGCGCCCCGACGTGACCGTGCTGCGCGGCCTCAACCTGCACGTGCCGCCCGGGCGCAAGGTGGCGCTGGTGGGGCCGTCCGGCGGCGGCAAGTCCACCATCGTCAATCTCATCCAGCGCTTCTACGACCCGCAGGTGGGGGCTTATTTAAGGGGGCTCGATGAGCCGCCACCGAGCGGTGGCTGGCCCTGTTTTCTGCAGCGCGCTGCCCGCTCGGACGCCGGGCGTTCCAGGAGAATGTGGGGGATATGGGTATGTGTGTGCAGCAGAACAGCAGTGCACCTTTCTGCTTGCAGGCAGAGGGGCTGCATGGCACCAGGCAGCGGCCAGCTGATAAGCTCGATGGAGCGCAGCGTGGCGTGCGCCCTGGCAGCATGACTTTATATATGCACACTTACCCTGCGCGCGCCGAGAGTGGCGGCGTGTTCTGGTCATCAGCCTTTGGGTACCCCACATGGCGCAGCACCAGTGCGCCGCGCCGACGGGCGCGCGCGCGCGCAGAGCGGCGGCGTGTTCCTGGACGGCTGCCCGCTGCCGGCCGTGCAGCATGAGTTCCTGCACAAGCAGGTCTCCATCGTCAGCCAGGAGCCCATCCTGTTCGCGGAGAGCATCCTGTACAACATCGCGTTCGGGGCGCGCGGGGGGGGGCGGGGGGGGGGGGGGGCGGGGCGGGGGGGGCGGG
>JAABUJ010001666.1_pt1 | contig 31022 bp, 10 predicted proteins | sample 5559131 | NCBI WGS metagenome assembly JAABUJ01 (sample SAMN10711875, study PRJNA513366) | rock metagenome | isolation source: Antarctica rocks | place: Antarctica: Victoria Land, Mt New Zealand nord | collected 2016-01-07
GAGATTCGGCGCGGTTTTGACACGTCGCTGTATCTTCTCCCTAGCTGGCCCTCTGGTCCCAAGGAACTAGAAAGGGATCGAGTTGTCGACTTCGGCCATTTACAGACTATCGAGGCGGCACAGGTCACTCAATTTGTAGGGGGCTTAACCAAGCGAGGGCGAGTGACCCTGGTTTCTCCTGCTGACGGGCGCCATTACCCCCTTATTCCATCCCCGACAGGATCGTTGGGACGACCATTTTCGTCTGATCGGGACGGACATCGTAGGCATCACGCCACAGGGACGGACGACCGTGCGCATGTTGCACTTCAATGACCCGGATCAGCTTGAATTGCGCGCTGTGCTAATGGCCTTGAGACAGTATCCCTCAATGCGCAAGACGTCTGCCCGCTAACGACTTTTCACAGCCCCTACCCTCCCACATGGGCTATTGCTCGCGGGACCCCTTGCCGTCTACCTTGCCGTGTGTTTGGGGCGGCGCGTCATCGCATGGCGTGGCTACCCCTGTGCCCGATAATGGCCGGCGATCTGCCGGTAAGAGGGACGGATGGGGAGGTTTCGGATGCGTCGGATGGGGAAAACAACGATGGCGGGGCTCGCGTCACGCGTCGCGCTGGCGACACTGATGGTGGGCGGGCTCGCGTCGGGCTTGTCGACGGCGACTCCGCACGCGGCTGCGGCTGCGACGCCGCCGGCCGCGCGCGCGGCCGTGACGGGACAACATGGGGGCATGCCGCTACTACAGGCGCTCCTGTCTAGCCCCGAGGGGCGCAAGCTCTTGCGCGGCGGCCTCGACGCGGCCACGCTTACGCGGCTCGAGCACACCTATAAGGCGGGCAAACCCGTCCGCCTACTCGCTCCCCCGGCGCGCGGGTCGGCGCGCCGACCCGCGTCCGGCCTACATCCCCACCTGACGGCGCCCTCCGTCGCGGTTCCCGGCGCGCGCTTGTCGCTGACGCTCGCCGGCTTCGCGCCACGCGAGGAGATCGTGGCGCGCCTCGACGGGCGCGTCCTGGCGCGCGTGAAGGCGGACGGCCATGGCGCCGTGGTGCCCACGGGCGTCTCCGTCACTATCCCGCGCGCCACCACCGGCGGCGTCCACACCCTCACCGCGGAAGGGATGGCGCGGCGCGACGTGGCGAGCGCGTCCGTGCGCGTGCCGGGCATAGAGGTCTCGCGGCAAGCCGCGCGCGGCGGCGATGTCGCGATCGACGGCGCGGGCTTTCTTCCCGGCGAGGTGATGGCGGTGACGGTGTGCCCGTCCCATGGCGCGGCCTACCGGCTGGGCATCGGCGGCGTGGACAGCGCGGGGCGGTTGCTGCCCCTGCGCCTACCCCTCCCGACGACGCTGGCGACGGGCGCGGCGACGCTCGTCGTGACGGGTAACGACGGCGAGCGCGTGAGCGCGCCTCTTACCGTCGCCGTCTTTTCATACGCGCCACGGACCCCGGCGCTTCCCGCGGCGCGGCGTTACGTCAGCCATGGACGCGGCGTCCGCCCGCGCACGCTGGCTGGCGTGACGCGCGCCGCAGCCCCGCCACGCGCGCCCACGCGAAGCCTCACATCATCCCCACGCATGCTGGCCGGCGTGATGCGCGCCGCCACCATGACCACGAGCTGGGCAAGCTCCACGACGATCTCCGTCGATGCATCATCGGGCACGGACACAGGCGGCTGCGGCGCCGCGGGGGCGACGCCCTGTCGGACCATCGGCTACGCCATCGGCATAGCGCCCGACCGGGCCACGATCGCCATCGCGGCGGGGACGTACCACGAACACCTTACTATCAGGCAGCGGCTCACCCTGGCCGGCGCGGGCGTTGGTCAGACGATTATCGACGGGGACTATAACGGTTCCGTGGTGACCGTCAACCAGACGCCCGCCACCATCTCCGGCGTCACCATCCAGCACGGCTCGGCGAGCATGGGCGGCGGCGTCCATGCCGACGGTGCCACCCTCACGCTCTCCCATGACGCGATCGTGGACAATGTGGCGCGGGGGACTCGCGGCACGGACGGCCAGGGCGGTAGTAGCGGGAATGACGGCAATACCCCTGGTGGGGAGGCCCCTTGCAACGGCTATACCTTTGGACAGGCTGGCGGCGATGGCTCCAGCGGCGCCAACGGCAGCGGCGGGTCCGGCGGGAGCGATGCCTGGGGTGGAGGCGTGTACAATTCCGGCGGCGCCCTCAGCGTTGACCATTCGACAATCGCGCGCAACAGCGCCAGCGGCGGGGCCGGCGGGGCCGGCGGCGTCGGCGGCAACGCCGGCAACGGCGGCAATGGTCAACCGGCGTACTGCAACGACTACGGCAATACAGCCAGCGAGGGCGGCGCCGGCGGACACGGCGGTACTGGCGGTACTGGCGGCAATGGCGGCGGCGGCGGGCGCGCCGGGGGAGGCGGTCTCTACAACACCGGCGGCGCCCTGACGGTCGAGCACAGCGCGATCTACGACAACGCGGCGACAGGTGGGTCCGGCGGGGCCGGCGGGTCCGGCGCCGGCGGCGGGGCCGGCGGCGCCGGCGGCGCCGGATTCAACGCGGGCGGCAGCGGCTTCGACGGCGGGGCCGGCGGGGCCGGCGGCGTCGGGGCCGACGGCGGCGCCGGGGCTGGCGGCGGAGTCTTGACCGATGGGTCCGGGTCGTTGACGATTCGCACGAGCACCCTTACCGCGAACACCGCGGCCAGCGGCGCGGGCGGCAATGGCGCACAGGGCGGCGGCGGCGGCAACGGCGGCGGCAACGGCGGTTGTGTCACATCCGATCCGAACACTGGTGACCCCGCGGGTAGAAACCAATGCGCCGGAGGTCCTGGGAATCAGGGGCACACGGGGTCCACTGGGGCTAACGGTAACGGAGGAAACACAGGCTCCGCCAGCGGCGGCGGTATCGAGGTCTGGAGCGGCGGCGCGGCGATCACCGCCGCCACGATCTGGGACAACCACGGCGGGGCGGGCGTCGATGTCGCGTCGGGCGCGTCCACGTCTACCCTGGCCGACTCGATCGTGGGCTTCAACCACGGCGCCGACTGCAACGGCGCGCTCTCTTCAAGGGGCTACAACCTTCTCTGGAATACGACGAACTGCTCCTTCGCGACGACGACCGGCGACCAGACGGGTCTCGACGCGCATCTCAACGGACTTGGGAACAATGGCGGCCCGACGCTGACGCTGGCTCCACAGGCGAACAGCCCGGCGCTCGCCGCCATCCCGGCCAATCTGTGCCCGGACACGACCGACCAGCGCGACATACCGCGGCCCGACCCTCAAGTGGGCAAGTGCGCGATCGGGGCCTACGAGCCGCATGGGGCGCCGGTCATCGATTCTATCGACCCGCGGGGCGGCCCTCTGAACGGCGGGATCGTGGTCAAGCTGTACGGTCATGACCTCGATGGGGCCTCGGCGGTCACCTTCGACGGGACGTCCGCTTTGTCCGTCAGCCCCGCCACTGATGGCAGAAGCGTCACGGTGACGATCCCGGCGCACGGGGCCGGCGCGGTCGACGTGCATGCCACCACGCCCGTCGGCGGCGCGGACGCGCCGTCCGGGACCTTCGCGTATTATAATCCGCCGTCGGTCAACACGGGCGCGCTCAGCCCCGCCATCGGCCCTCTCTCCGGCGGCATGCAAGTGACGATCACCGGCACGAACTTCGTGTCGGGGCAAACGCGCGTTCTCTTCGACGGGACGGACGCCACCGTGGTCTCCGTCTTTGGCAGCCTGAACGCCTCCGTGCTCACGGCGCTCACGCCCGCGCACGTCACGACCGGCCCCGTGTCCGTGAAGGTCGTGACGCCGGGCGGCCAGACCGACGGCGCGGCGACCTACACCTATGCCCCCGTGCCCACGATTAGCGCCCTCGTACCGGCCCATGGCCCGCTCCGCGGCAAGCCGGTGGAGATAGACGGCGCCCACTTCGCGGCGGGCGGCCCGATCTCCGACGCCACCGTCCAGGTAACCGTCGGCGGCAGCGCCGCGGCCCTCGACCCCTCTAAATCCAGCGACGACACCCATCTCTACGTAGTGGCCCCCGCGTCCGCCACGGCCGGCTCCGTCCCTGTGGTGGTGACGACGGCCGGCGGTCCGACCGACGGCGCGGCCCGTTTCGCGTATATCGCCGCTCCGACGATTTCCAGGATTACCCTCGCCGACGGCCCCCTCGACGGTGGATCGGTGGAGATTGACGGCACGGACTTCTCCGGCGGCGCGGGCCTCGTCTCCGACGCCACCACGGCGATCACCGTCGGCGGGCAACTGGCCTCGCTCGACCTCTCCAAGCCGAGCGACGACACCCATCTCTACGTCACGGTCCCCGCCACGGGCACGGCGGGCGCCGTCGACGTGGTCGTGGCGACCGAGGACGGCGTCGCCACACGGACGGGCGGCTTCACCTATCTCCGCGCGCCCACGGTTTCCGCCGTGAGTGAGCGCTACGGTCCGCTCGCCAGCCCCACCACCGTCGTGATCACCGGCGCCAACTTCGTCGCGGGTGAAACCACCGTCCACTTCGGAAGCGCCGGCGTGGCCGGCGCCGTCAACGCGGACGGCACGGTCGTCACCGCGACCACACCCGGCGGGAGCGGTCCGGTCGCCCTGAGCGTGACCACCGACGGCGGCGCGGCCGACGCGGGCGCGTTCACCTACGTCGCTCCGCCGGCGGTCGACAGCGTCAACCCGACCACCAGTCCAGCGACCGGGGGCACGACGGTCACACTCACCGGCGCGGACTTCGTGCCGGGCGAGACCCAGGTCTTCTTCGGCGGCGTCGCGGCGACCGCGCTCACCGTCACGGGCTCACTGGATCACGCCACGCTCACCGCCGTGGCCCCGCCCCACGCGGTCTCGGACTTCACCCCGGTCACCATTACCGTGGATGCGCCGGGCGGCCAGACCGACGCCGCGCCGCAATACACCTACGCGCCGGCGCCCACGCTCACGAGCATGGCCCCGGTCACGGGGTCGGCCGACGGCGGCGATGCCATCACCATCACCGGCACGGGCTTCACGCCCGATAGCCAGGTCCTCTTCGGCGCCACGCCGGCCGACCTGGTGACCGTCATCTCCTCGACCGAACTGGTCGCCACGGAGCCGGGCGGCAGCGGCGCGGTCGACGTGGCCATCGTTGCCACGGGCGGAACCACCCCTGTCGTCGACGCCGGGCGCTTCACCTACGTCGTGCCCGGCGCCTGCCCCAGCGTCGCCGGCGCGGGCTATACGCGCACGATCGGCGGCTGGACGCTCACCTCGCCCAACGCGCCCCTGAACGGGAGCCTCGCCAGTGTCACGCTCACCCCGCCGTCCCTGCTGCATCTCAATCGCTCCGTTACGCTGCACTGCGTGGCCATCGGCGCCGACGGCGCGCCGGCCCTGCCGCTGACGCTGCCCACGCTGAGCCTGTCCTATCAGGGCTTTACTGTGACGGCGAACGGCGCGACCCTCGACGGGAATGGCCTGCGCGCCGGCCTGCTCACCCTGGCCTTGCCCGCCGCGGTCGTGCCGGGGAACGCCCTGCCCACGATCACGGCCCAGGATGTCGCTTTCGGCCGTGACGGCGCCGCGGTCGGCACGATAACTTTCCCTGATACACAGATTACCCTGGCCGGCTTCACGTTGGCCGCCTCCGGCGTCACCCTGGCCGGCGGGACGCTGTCTATCGGCACGGCCAGCCTGGCGCTGCCGGCCAGCCTGCTGCCAAGTGGGGCCGCCCCGGTCACGATCAGCGGCCCTCTCTCGCTCACGAGTGGCGGCGCGCTCACGGGCAGCCTCTCGGCGACGCTCCCCGCGCTGAACGTGGCCGGCTTCGCCGTCGCGGCTGGGATGGCCACCCTGGACAACAACGGCCTCGTGGTCTCCGGCGCCAGCCTCACGGTCCCCAGCGTGTTGACGCCGCCCGGCGGCAGCCCGCTCACGCTGCGCGGCACGCTACGCGTTAGCCCCAGCTTCCAGGTGACGGGCAGCCTGGCGATCCCCGGGGCCGCGTTCGGCCTGGCCGGCTTCGCGGCCAGCGGCGACATCGCGCTCGACGCCACGGGCTTCCGCGTGGACAACGCCCGCCTGACCTTGCCCGCCAGCCTGACCCCCTCCGGTAGCGCCCCCATCGCGCTCACGGGCGGATTCCAGATCACCACGGGCCATAAAGTGATCGGCAGCCTCTCCAGCGGCGCGGTCACGCTCACCGTGGCCGGCTTCAGCGCCGCCGTGCACAACGTGACGCTCGACAACAGCGGCCTCACTGTCACGGGCGCCAGCCTGGCCGTGCCCGACCTAGGGGCGAGCGTTTCCTCGCTGGCCCTCTCCGGTGACCTCCACATCGCCCCCGACTACACCGTCGCCGGCTCGGTCGCTGTGGCCCCCTTCAGTGTGCAGGCCAACGGCGTCGGCGTCGCTGTCAATGGGGTGGCCCTCGGCAACGGCGGCCTCGACGCCATCGCCTCGGCCGTCCTACCCGCGCCGTTCGACACGACGGACGCGGTAGGCGCCCTGCACGTCGCCCCTGACCACACCATCAGCGCCACGCTGTCCCTGGCCGTCCCGACGTTCCGCGCGGCCGGCCTGACCGTCGACGCCGATGCCCTCACCGCGAACGTCATGCGTACGCCCGCGCGGAACGGCCAGCCCGCCGCCAGCAACGTCGTCCTGACGCTCGCCGGCGCCCACGCCATTCTTGCCCCGCTCGGCAATGCGACGGTCACGGGCGACGCAGCGGCGACGATCGATCCGAGCGGCGCGCTGCGCCTGACGGGCGACCTCACCCTCGCCCATCCGCGGCTCGCCTACTATGGCTTCGGGATCGCGGCCGATAGCGTCGTCGCCCACATGCAATTGGATCACCCCGCGGGGGCCAGCGCGAGCACGACCGTCGGCGTGACGGTCAACGGCGCCTCCGTCGTCCTGCCGGGCGACCTCTCCGGTCTGGCGCCGGCCGGCACGCTCACGGCGACGGTCGACCCCAACGGCGGCATCGCCCTGGCAGGTGATCTCGCGGTCGCGAATCCGCGGTTCTCCTATCGCGGATTACAGATCGGGGCCGCCAGCATCACGGCGCATCTACAGGCTATACCCGGCGCCGGGTCGGGAGCGAGCCTGGATCTACGCGTCGACAACGCCTCGGCGTCTCTGCCCGACCTGGCGCGGGGCCTCACGCTCACGGGCAACCTGACGGCGCACATCGCCAACGATGGAGCCTCGGCCCTCGACGGCTCGCTGAGCATGAACCACCCATCGTTCAGCTACGCGGGCTTCACCGTCGGCGCCGGCAGCATCGGCGTCGACTTTCAGGCCGCTGGCGCGACGGGCACAAGCCTCACCTTGCGGGTCAGCAACGCCTCCATCACGCTGCCCGACGCGCTCGCGGGCGTCACGCTGGCCGGCAACCTGACGGTCACCGTCGCCGCGGGCCAGAAGACGCAGGTCGACGGCCAGCTCGTGGCCACGGGCGCGGGCGGCGGGCCTATCCACCTCGCCTACGCCGGCTTCACCGTCGACGTGGCCGACATCACGCTGGACAAGACGGGCGTCTCGGTCGACGGGGTCACGCTGACCCTACCCGACAGCCTGCGCGTACACGGGCAGCCTATCGTGCTGCGCGGGGCGCTCACGGCCCGGATGGTGGATGGACGCGTCCAGGTGGGCGGCAGCCTCATGCTGCCCAACGTAGCGATCACCGTCTATGGCTTCACCCTCGCCGCCGACGACGTGAGCCTGGGTTCCGATGGGCTCACCGTCGGGACCGCCCTGCTCGATGCACGCTCCGTCTTCACGGACGTGGGCCTCAACGTGCGCACCCTCTCGGTCAGCGGCCTGCGCATTGACCCGCACTTCCATCTGAGTGGCGGCGCGGTCCACATCGACGGCAGCCACTCCGTGCAGGCCGATCTCGGCGTGGCGACCCTCTCCATCGACACGCTGACGATCGGCTCCGCGGGGCTGCACGCCGACGTGGCGACGCTCGCGCTGCCCGACCCGCTCGATAGTTCGCTCGCCTTCCACGACCTCACGTTCGCGCCCGGCAAGAAGAGCCTTGTCTTGCATAGCGGCGCGGCCGACCTCACGCTCGCAGGGCTGAACGTCCACGCCGACACGCTCGACGTGTCCAAGGCGACGGGACTCCGGGCCACCAACCTCGCGCTCACCATCCCCGGGTTGGACAGCCCCGTCTCCATCGGCGATATCGGCTTCGATCCGTCCACGCACAAGATCACGTTCGGCGGGTTAGACCTGCCCACGAGCTTCCATGTGCCCAGCCTGGGCACGGGCTCGCCGATCAGCCCTGACAGCCAAAAGGCGGCCTGCAAGGACAGCGGCGGGACGTACCTGGCGCTCCCGTCCATGAAAGCGGGTGGGTTCGGCGTCACCGGGGCTGGCGGCTGCCTCTCCTTCCCCAAGGCGGCCAGTCAGGCGCACAGCGGCTGGCTCCTGGTGGGCCAGGGCAACCTACAGCTCAAGGCGATCCTGGTAGCGACCAGCTTCGAGTTCGGCTCCGTCGACGATACGCACCCCAGCGCGTTCCACCAGGCCGCCATCAACATGCAGTTTCCCGAGGGCATCCCGCTCGGCACGGTCCCGCTCAAGATCAACGGCATCGTCGGCGGGGCCGGGGTCTCGCGCGGGGACATGGGCATCATCGTTAGCGTGACCGCGGGCCTCGACGTCACCGACAACAGCGGCCAGATGTTCCAGGGCACGGGCACGGCCAGCTTCGCCAACGACGGCAACTTCGGGGCGAACGTGACCGGTACCCTGTTCAAGTTCATCAACGTCTATGGCGGCTTCTGCGTGCGGATCAGCGGCGCGACGGACTACGTCTGCCAGGAGAGCCTGAAGAACGACCCCCAGTTCGCCCAGAACGCCACGGGGACGGGCATCTACGCGATCATCGGCGGCAACGCCGGCTTCACGATCAACAAGACCATCACGGCGCGCCTGCAGGGCCGGCTGCACATGTGGACGGACGGCGACGGGCCGGAGATGGCGGCCAGCGTCAACGCCAACCTGCGCATCCCCGCCTGGAGCTTCTACGTCTATCCCTGGAACGATCTGGGCTTCAACGCTTACGCCGAACTGGGCAAGTTCCGCAACGGCGGCGACAAGGTCGCCGGGCTCAAGGCGGGCGTGGACATTCCCCTGGATTTCGGCCTCTGGACGTCTTCCATCCACGAGGATGTCTTCGTCTACGCCAACGGCGGCTTCACCCTCAGCGGGGTCTCCGACTACAGCCTGATCCAGGGCCAGAACGACACCGGCTACCTGCTCGCCGACAATGGGCTCGGCCATGGCGTGACCAGCCTCAGTCAAGTCGCCGCCACGGTGGCGCCGGCCACGGTAGCTTTGGCGGGGACGCGGCCCGCGCTCACCGGACGGCTAGGCGCGCGTCTTACCGCACGCAGCGCCGGCGCCGCCCCGGTCGCCGGCGTCACACGGCGCGGCGCGCCCGCCAACTCGTTCTACCAGAACGATGTGGACGTGCGCGTGGTCCCCGGCCAGAAGACGACCGTCTTCGGCCTGCGCTGGAAGCGCGGGGCGCCCACCCTGACGGTGACGGCCCCCGACGGAACCGTCTACACCTACGGCCACACAGGCCGCGGGGCCGGCGCGTTCCAGACCACCGACCGGCGCCATCTCCCCGCGGGCGACGCGGGGGAGACCGTCGTGGCGATCGCCACGCCCCAACCCGGCGCCTGGCGCGTCGCGGTCGGCCACCTCACGGGTCATGAGGACTATCGCCTCGACGTCGCGGGCCAACTGCCCCGGCCGACCCTGACGGTGACCGCTCCCGCCACAGGCCAGACGCTCGTCGCCAACCCCACGGCGCGCCTGATGGGCACGCTTAAGGGCGCGGACCCGGCCGTAGCCAAGACCGTCTCGCTCTACTACACCACGACGCCCACGCTGACCATCGACGGCAAGGTGCGGCCCAACCGCACCGGCACGCTGATCGCCCCGGGTGTCCCGGTCACGGGCGGCCGTTGGGCGGCTACCTGGGACGCAAGCGCCGTCCCGGCCGGCCGCTACCACGTCTACGCCGTACTCGACGACGGCACGGGTCCCGACGTGGCCGCCTACGCGGCTGGGACCGTGAGCGTCACGCAGCCCGCCCATCCCGCGGCCCCGCGCGCGGTGGTGGCCACCGAGAGCGACCGGCAGCTAACCCTGTTCTGGACGCCGCCGGCGCGGGCCGGCAACGTGGCGGGCTACCTCCTGCGCTGGCGCACCGACGCCATGCCGGCGGGGCAGTACATCAACGTCGATCTGGGCGCGGGCACGACCTATAACATGGTCGAGGCGCTACGTGGCGCGCGCTATAGCGCGGAGGTGGCCTCCTACGACCCCTCGGGCCGCCTGAGCCCCTGGGTCGCCGCGGCCACGCCGCCCGCGACGGTTGCGGCCGACTTCAGCCTCGTCGCGGGGCGCGGCGTGGCCCAGGAGGGCGGCGCCGTCACCATCCCGCTGCGCCTCTCCCCCGCCGCGGGGGCGCATGCCGCGGGCGGCGAGGGCGACTTCGCGGCCCTTACGGTGGATCAGGCGAGCCTGCCCGCGGGCCTCACCGCCTATCCCGCGACGACAGCGGTCAACCTGTTCAGCCCCGGCCAGGGCCCGGCGGCCCCCGCGTTGCGGGTCACGGTCGACGGCGCGACGCGCCCCGGCGTGTACCGGGTGCGCGTGCTGGCCCAACAGAGTCAGGGAGGCCGCGTGGCGCGCACGCGCGCGGCCATGGCGACGCTTATCGCCCAGGGCGGCGGCCCGGCCGTGGTCGCGCTGCGCGCCGGCAAGCCCCTCGCGCTGGCGAATGGGCTGATGCAGGTTACGGTCACCGCGCGGGTCACGGACGCCTCCGGCGCGCCCGTCGGCGACGGCCATACCCTGCGCTTCAGCGGTGACCTGGGCTCCTTCCCGCGTGACCGGGCCGAGATCAGCGGCGGCGTGGCGCGGGCCACGCTGGTCTACCCGCATGGCGCGCGCCCCATCGTGACCGCCGACGCGGGGAGCGTGTTGGGCAGTCTCTATGTCGGGCCGACCCCGCGCGGGGCCAGCACGGACCGCTACTTCGCCGCGGCGGCCGGTCAAGCCGCGCGGCCCGGCTGGGCCGCGCTCGGCGAAGATCTGGTGCTGCACAACCCGTTGAGCGGCCCCGCCATCGCCCGCGTGCGTCTGGCGGTGCAGCAGGATGGCGTGGTGCGGGAGCGCACGGCTATCGTGACGGTCGCGCCTGGACAGGACGCGGTTGAGCCTCTCGATACGCTGGCGCAGGGGTATCCCTTGGTGGGTGCGGAGGTGCGCAGTGATCTCCCGCTGGTGACGACGCGCCGGGTGCGCGCGCGCGACGCGGCCGGACGTATGGTGGTCCTCGGCCGGACGGAGGGGGTCGACCGGCCGGCCACCGCCTATCGCCTCCGCCCGCGCGGGCGCCAGGGGCTGCTCGACCTGTTCAACGCGGGACCGCGGACGGCCCACATCCGCGTGACGGTGACCATCCCCGCGGCCGGTCGCGCCCCGCGGCGTCCCATCGCGCGGACAACGCTGGCGCTGACGCTGCCTGCCGGCGGCTCGGTCCAGCTCGCGACAGGTGATCTGGCGACGCGGCTCTTGGCCGCGCCGTCCTACCGGCGCGGGCGCTGGGACCGCGCCGCGCTCACCGTGGAGGCGCGGGCCGATCGTCCGGTGGTGGTCGAGCGGGACCCGCCGACGGGCGCGCTCGCGCTGCGTCCGGCGGCGGTCTCGCCGGCCTGCGTCGGCGTGCGCGGCTCGTTGCCCCTGTGCCCGCGGCATCATATCGTGCATAGATAAGCGGCGGGAGCGCCTGCACGGGCTGTGGATTCTCCCGCGCCGTGTCCTCCAATCGCCCTCACCCTCCTCTCCCGTACATGGGAGAGGAGGGTGAATTTTCGTTGGGCGCCCGGAAGTCCTGGGATGGGCCTGGGACCGCCGGCTGCCAGCCGGCCCCGGTCGCGCCACGGCCTGCGCCAGCATCGCCGCGCGCCCGTGCTGGCGTGCCGGCTGGCAGCCGGCGATCCCAGGACTTCTGCGCGCTAACGAATTTTCGTTGGGCGCCCGGAGGTCCGTTTCGGCCGGCACAAACGTCATCAGCGCAAGATTCGAGAAGTTTTCGTAGAACTTTTGTGCTATCATAGGGGGCGTGACCGATGTTGATCATGCCAGCATCATCCGCCAAACGTTATGACGGCAATCGTCCGCGCTTCTGTGGAAAAATAGAGAGGGATACGGGAAGGAGTACAGGATGAGTGGAGTACGGGTCCTCGTTGGAACACGCAAAGGCGCCTTCGTGCTGACGGCGGACGGCGCACGCGATCGTTGGGAAGTCAGTGGTCCCCACTTTGGGGGCTGGGAGATCTACCACCTCACGGGCTCGCCTCTTGACCCGAATCGGCTGTATGCGTCGCAGTCCAACGGCTGGTTCGGACAGCAGATTCAGCGCTCTGACGATGGGGGCAAGACGTGGGCCTCGGTCGGTCACGAGTTCGTCTACGACGGCGTCCCCGGCACGCACCAGTGGTACGACGGCACGCAGCACCCGTGGGAATTCGCGCGCGTGTGGCATCTCGAACCATCCCTGACCGATGCGGAAACCATTTACGCCGGCGCGGAAGACGCCGCGCTGTTCCGCAGCGTGGACGGAGGCCAGACGTGGCATGAGTTGTCCGGACTGCGCCGCCACACCTCAGGACCCTCCTGGCAACCCGGCGCCGGGGGCATGTGCTTGCACACGATCCTGCTCGACGCGAGCCATCCCGCGCGGATCGTCGTCGCGATCTCGGCCGCGGGGGCCTTCCGCAGCGACGACGCCGGCGCGACTTGGAGCCCGATCAACCAAGGCCTGCGCTCGGAGGGTATTCCCGATCCCGCAGCGGAGGTCGGCCATTGCGTCCACCGCATCGCGATGCACGCGTCGCGCCCGGATGTGCTCTTCATGCAGAAGCACTGGGACGTCATGCGCAGCGACGACGCCGGCGCGTCGTGGCACGAGATCAGCGGGAACCTGCCGTCCGACTTCGGATTCCCGATCGCCGTGCATGCGCACGAACCGGACACCATCTACGTCGTCCCGATCAAGAGCGACTCCGAGCACTACCCGCCCGACGGGAAGCTACGGGTATATCGCAGCCGGACGGGCGGCCACGAGTGGGAAGCCCTGACGGTCGGGCTGCCGCAGCGAGACTGCTATGTGAACGTGTTACGCGACGCGATGGCCGTCGACACGCTCGACGCGTGCGGCGTGTACGTCGGGACCACCGGCGGCCAGGTGTACGCGTCGGCCGACAGCGGCGATACCTGGAGCCCCATCGTACGCGATCTTCCCGCTGTCCTCTCCGTCGAAGCGCAGACACTGCCATGATTCGCGTGATGCTCCCGACGCACCTGCGGACGCTGGCGCGCGTCGAGGGCGCCGTGGTCCTGCAGGTTGAGGGCGCCGCCACGCAGCGCTCCGTCCTCGACGCCCTCGAGGACCGGTATCCGGTGCTGCGCGGGACGATCCGCGATCAGGTGACGCGGCGCCGCCGGCCGTTCGTGCGGTTCTTCGCCTGCGCGCAAGACCTGTCCCATGAGCCGCCGGATGCCCTGCTGCCCGCCGCGATCGCGGCGGGCGCGGAGCCCTTCATGATCGTGGGGGCGATGGCCGGAGGGTAGTACACGTTGGCTACATATTGATGGCCTGGCCCTCGACGTTGAGCGCGGCTTCGGCGACGACCTCGGAGAGCGTGGGGTGCGGGTGCACCGCGCGCGCCAACTCCGACGGGGTCGACTCGAGCGTGCGCGCCACGGCGAACTCGGCGATGAGTTCGGTCACGTCGGGGCCGATCAGGTGCGCGCCCAGGATCTCGCCCGTCTTGGCGTCGGCGATGATCTTGACCTGCCCGTCGGTCTCGCCCAAGGCCATGGCCTTGCCGTTGGGCCGGAAGGGGAACTTGCCGACGTTGATCTCCAGGCCCTTCGCGCGCGCCTGCGCCTCGGTCACGCCGATGGCGGCGATCTGCGGCGCGCTGTAGGTGCAGCGCGGCATGGCGTCGTAGTCGGGCTTGACGGTGTGGTGGCCGGCGATGGCCTCGGCCGCGATCTCGCCCTGCGCCGAGGCGACGTGCGCCAGATTGAGCTTGCCGGTGACGTCGCCGATGGCGTAGACGCCCGGCACGTTGGTCTGTAGGCGGTCGTCGACCTCGATGAAGCCGTACTTGTTCGTGGCGACGCCGGCCCCTTCCAGACCCAGGTCTTCGCTGTTGGGCACGAAGCCGGCGGCCAGGATCACGCGGTCGACCTCGATAATTTGGGGCTTGCCCTGACCCTGCTCCGTCGTGCGCTCCTGCGCGCCCTCGGTGTCCCAGTCCTCGACCTCGACGACCTGGCCGCCCTGTACCGGCGCGAGGTAGACCTTGACCCGCTCGCCCGAGGCGTCGACCTTTTGCACGGCCGTGTCGGTGAGCATGGTGATGCCGCGGCCCTTGAACGCCTTGGCCAGCCCGGCGCTCATCTCCTCATCCTCGAGCGGCACGATGCGCGGCAGGAATTCGACGAGCGTGGTGTCGGCGCCGTAGGCGCTGTAGACGGTGGCGAACTCGACGCCGATGGGGCCGCTGCCGATGATCAATACTTTCTCGGGGGCCGTGTCGACGCCCCAGATCTCCTTGGCCGAGACGACTTTCTGGCCGTCGATCTCGACGCCGCGCAGCGGCTTGACGCGCGAGCCGGTGGCGATGATGATGTTCTTGGCCTGCAACTCGCGGTCGCTGTCGGGTCCGCCCGAAACGGCCACGCGGTCCTTACCCGCGAGGCGTCCGGTCCCGCGCACCACGTCGATCTTGTTCTTGCGCATCAAGAAGCCGACGCCCTTGACCTGGGTGTCCACGATCTTTTTGCAGCGGGCGATGGCGGCGCCGTAGTCGGCCGTGACGTTCTCGACCGCGATGCCGAAATCTTTGGCGTGATGGAACAGATTCAGCACCTCGGCGTTGCGCAGGATGGCCTTGCTGGGGATGCAGCCCCAGTTGAGGCAGATGCCGCCGAGCTCCGCGTTCTCCACGACGGCCGCCTTGAGCCCGAGCTGGGCGGCGCGAATGGCGGCGACGTAGCCGCCCGGTCCGCCGCCGATGACCACGACGTCGTAGGCGGGACCCGCAGTGTCTGTCATGTAAGTTGTACTCCTTGTATTAAAGTGGTATCCATCTTTAATGATAGCCCATGGACAGGTTATCCTCACTGATGGAAGCGCGGCAAGGCTAGCCGTCTCTAGAGTTTCGCCGCGAAACCGGTGGGTAAGCCGCCCCTGTTATGTGCTAAGAAAAGGTAGTGGTTATACGCTTGTGCTCGCGAATTATCGTAGGGGCGTATGGCTATACAGCCCTGTCCGATTAAAATCTGACGCGTGGATCGGGGCGTAGGGGCGCATTGCATGCGCCCGCGGGCGGTCGCACCCACGCCGCCGATGTGGCCCCTGCGGCGCCCCGAACGGGGTGGAGGCGATCGTTGGGCGCATGCAATGCGCCCCTACGCCGCTGTAAGCGATCTTCCAACCGCGCGCCATGGTTTTTATCGGACAGGGCTGTATGGCTATACGCCCGCGCCCAACCAGCGGGCGTATAGCCATACGCCCCTACACAGCGACATGCACTGTATAACCTACCGGGGTGCGCCCCACGATTGTGAGACGCAGCCGTCCGTGCGCCCTCGGCGATAGACGCGGGCCGCACGGGCGCCCGCACGGGCCACGCGCCCGTGCACAGCGCTCAGCCCGCCGACCATGGCCCGTGCATCGCCGTGCTTCCGCGCCTCGCCCCCCGGCGCCCCCCTGGTAGGACGCGCGTCCTACCTAACAGGACCATTGTCGCATGGATTGAGGGGGTGTCAAGGAACACGCGCGTCGCCCCTGGGGTCATGTCGTTCGCGCAGCGCCGGCGCGGCCCTCACCCCCGCCCCATGCGGATTGGTCTCTCTCCGCTGCGCTCCGACAGCCCAACCGGCTCTCCCTGACGCGGGAGAGGGGGGCCGTCCTCCGTGTAGTGGCGTCTCCCCCTCGCCCCTTGAGGGGAGAGGGTGGGGGTGAGGAGAAAAAGGACACGACCCTGCGCGAGCCGCCCACTCCGCGCGTCCTCGCCCGCACTGGCCGGGCGGCGACACGGAGAGGACCTGGGGGCAGGGAGGCGTCGGGGCGCGCCTGGGGGCCATCGACCGCGCCTGGCCCCCTCACCATCGTGGGGCGCGCCCAACCTACCGTATGCGGATGTGCAGAGCATAACGCGGGTGGTACAATGGCGGCACGAGGTATACATGGCTATAGGGGGTAGTACGCTATGGTAAGCGAGGTTGTCGACACATCGTTGGCCGAGGTCGTCCGTCGCCTGGTGGAGACGCTCCACCCCTTGCGCATCTACCTATTCGGGTCGCGCGCGGGGAGAGGAAACCTACGACAGCGACTACGACGTGCTCGTGCTCGTGGAACAAAAGACCGGCACGGCGTATCAGATGGAGCGGCAAGCTTACCATGCCCTATCGGGGGTGATGGTCCCCGTAGACATCGTGGTGATGAGCCTAGACTATTTTGAGCGGCGGCGCGTGGTCATTGCTTCGTTGCCAGCAACCGTTGAGCGTGAAGGCAAGCTGCTTTATGCCGTCTGAACTCGTTCAAGAGGTGAGAGAATGGGTGACCAAAGCGCGGCTGGATCTCCGGGCAGCGGAGCGTCTCCTTGCCGATGACTCCGAATTGGCTGAACCAGCGCTTTATCATTGTCAGCAGGCTGCGGAGAAAATCCTACAAGCATTCTTGGTGTGGCATGAGCGGCCGTTCGCCAAGACTCATAATCTTGTTCTCCTGCTGAACCTTTGTATCACTATAGCGCCAGGCTTTTCTACCCTCGAAGATGCCGCCGATGCTTTAACGCCCTATGCCGTAGCCTTTCGTTATCCCGACCAGGTTGCCGAACCGACGACCGACGAGGTTGAGGACGCTCTAGAGTTCATGCGGCGGCTGTACTCGTTTGTCTCCGACCGGCTGCCTCCCGAAACGATACCCTAGCGTCAACCTCAAGAGTGGGCCAGCGCCTAATGGCGCTGGCATGATCATGGCTGGCCGCGGCGGAGCGATCAGCCGCGCCGTCGCCACGCGCGGCGCGTTTTACGTTAGCGCGCGGAAGTCCTGGGACCGCCGGCTTCCAGCCGGCAAACGGTCGCTGCTAGCGCGTGTGCCAGCCTCCTCATGTGCGCCCGCGCTGGCCTCTGCCGACTGGAAGCCGGCGGTCCCAGGCTCGTCCCAGGACTTCCGCGCGCTAACCATCTTACACGCGGTAGGCGCGCCCCACTGTTTCGCGGCGAAACCAGACACGCTTGGTCTACGCCGCCTCAACGGCGCGCGGCACGATTATCGACACACAATCGTTGCGTCGGCGTCCCGGCCCTTGCAGCGTGCCCTATGCGGGCTCATACACGGGAGCGTTCGTGCTATCATGGTCTTGTCGGGGAATATGGCCGGATGGAACGGGGGGCGTCGGTCCAGGGGTGTGGGACGATGAGCGCGGAAACGATCGAGCCTTTCGGGACGCTGCTCAAGGGGTATCGGCTGCGGGCCGGGCTGACGCAGGAGGCGCTGGCCGAGCGCGCCGGGGCCAGCGTGCGCAACATCCAGAACCTGGAGCGCGGCGAGAATCAGCCCTTGCACGACACCGCGCAGCGCCTGGGCAGCGCCCTCAACCTCACGGTGGATGACCGCGCGCGCTTCGTCGCCGCGGCGACACGCGCCCCCCGGCGGCGCGGTCCCGCCCCCGCCCATCCCGCCGTGGGACGTGCGCCTCCGTCCGCCGACGGTCCGGCGGGGCTGCCTCGGCCGCCGACTCTCTTCATGGGCCGTGAGCGTGAGGTCGTGCTGGTGCGTGAGGCGCTGCGGGACGGGGCGCGGTTGGTGACGCTGACTGGCGCCGGAGGGACGGGTAAGACCCGCCTGGCGCTCCGCGTCGCCGCCGAGGTCGGCGCCGACTTCGCCGACGGGGTCCTCTTCGTGGATCTGACGGCGACCCGCGACCCCGCCCTGGCGCCCGCGCTCATCGCGCGCGGCTGTGGCCTGCGGGAGGCCGCCGGGCGGACACCGCAGGAGTTGCTCATCGCCGCCCTGCGCGGGCGCCTCCTGCTCTTGGTGCTGGACAACTGCGAGCATGTGCTCGCCGCGCTGGGCGTCGTGGGCGCCCTGCTCGCGGCGGCGCCCGGCGTCGTCGTGCTGGCCACCAGCCGGGTCGCGCTGCACCTCTACGGCGAGCACGAGGTGCGCGTGCCGCCCCTGGACGCGCCGGACCTGCCCACGGCGCGGACGGCGCACCCCGACGCCCTGTGTGGCTACGCCGCCGTCGCGCTCTTCCTGCAGCGGGCGCACGCCGCGCGGGCCGACCTCGCCCCGACGCCCGAGGTGGTGCGCGCGGTGGCGGAACTCTGCGCGCGGCTGGACGGGCTGCCGCTGGCGATTGAGCTGGCCGCCGCGCGCTGCAGGCTGTACGCCCCGGCGACGCTGCTGGCGCGGCTGGGCGACCGGCTGGCGCTCTTGACCGACGGCCCGCACAACCTGCCCGCGCGGCAGCAAACCCTGCGCAACACGCTCGATTGGAGCTACGCGCTGCTGACGGCGGAGGAGCGGCGCCTGTTCGCGCGCGCGGCCGTCTTCGACGGCGGGTGGGACCTGGAGGCCGCCGAGGCGGCCTGCGCGCCCGGCCTGGGGGGCGACGTGCTTAACGGGCTGGAGGCGCTGGCCGATCACAGCCTGGTGGAGGCGACCGACGACGGGACGGCGGGCCCCCGCTTTCGCATGCTGGAAACGGTCCGCGAGTACGCGGCGGCACAGCTGGCCGCGAGCGTGGAGGCGGAGGAGATGCGGCGGCGCCACGCCCACTACTACCTGGCCCTGGCCGAGCGGGCCGAGCCGGAGCTGACGGGACGGGGGCAGGTGCTGTGGCTAGACCGGCTCGAGGCCGAGCTCAACAACCTGCGGGCGGCGCTCACCTGGGCGTTGGACAGCGGGGAGAGCGGGGAGGTCGAGGTGGGGCTGCGGCTCGCCGGCGCCTTGTACCGCTTCTGGGACCACCACAGCCACTTCGCGGAGGGGCGGAGGTGGCTGGAGGCGGGGCTGGCGCGGGGCGCGGGGCTCCCCGCTGACGTGCGGGCGAAGGCGCCCCATGTGGCCGGTGTGCTCGCGCTCGAGCAGGGCGCGTACGACCAAGCGGACGCATCCCTGCGCGACAGCCTGGCTTTGTTCCGCGGGCTGGGGGACCTGTACGGCGCCGCTTTCGCCCTCTACTCGCTCGGCACGATCGCGCTCTACAGGGGTGAGCACGCGCGGGCGGCGGCGTCCCTGACGGAGGCCCTGGGGCTGCTGCGGGAGGTGGGGGACACGGACGGCATCGCCGCGCTGCTCGGCCAGCTCGGATACGCGGCCTTACTGCGACAGGATTACGGGCGCGCGACCGCCCGCTTCGAGGAGAGCCTGGCGCTGTACCAGGACATGGGCAGCACGCTGGGCAGCGGCTACATGCTCGTCTGCCTGGGGCGGGCGCTACTGGAGCAGGGCGACCACGCGCGGGCGTGGGCGGCGCTTAAGGAGGGCCTGCTGCTCAACCGGCAGGCCGGGAACAGGTGGTACATCGCCGGATGCCTGGAGGCGCTGGCGGCGGCGACCGCGGCGGGAGGGGAGCCGGCGCGCGCGGCGCGGCTCTGGGGCGCCACCGAGGCGCTACGCGCGGCGATGGCCGCCCCCTTGCCCCCCGTCGAGCGCCCCCTCTACGAGCGCTACGTCGCCGCGGCGCGCGCGCGGGCGGACGCCGCCGCCTTCGCGGCCGCGTGGGCCGAGGGACGGGCGCTGACGCTAGAGCAGGCCCTGGCGCTGGCGGCTGCGGAGGCCCCGCCCGCGTAGCCCCACGGCAGGTGAGGGGATCTATGTTATCATGGCTGCGACGCGCGTGCGCAGGCCGAACGGCGCGGAGGGTGCGCCTCACGATCGTGATGGTGAGCGCCGTGGGCCTGGCCCTAAAGGACCATGGCAGGGACCGGACCTTAAAAGGTCTGCGCGCAGGTGACGATGTGGTATGGCCGCACAACGGCCGGCCATGATGACCCTTTAGGGTCCGTGCCCTGCCATGGTCCTTTAGGGCCAGGCCGCGTCTCACCATCGTGGGGCGCGCCCCGGCACAGAAATGTACAGGGTGTCGTGACACTAGTGTGACAGGACGGTGCGACGGTGGACATGAGCGCGGAAACGGGTGAGCCTTTCGCCGATCTGCTGCGGCGCCATCGGCGGGCGGCGGGGCTGACGCAGGAGGCGCTGGCCGAGCGCGCCAAGGTGAGCGTGCGCAACATCCAGAACCTGGAGCACGGCGCCAACCGCCCCCTGCGCGACACGGCGCGCCGCCTGGCCGACGCGCTCAATCTCGCCGCGGACGAGCAGGCCCGCTTCCTCGCCCTGGCGCCGCCCGTGCCCAGGGCCGCCGTGCCGCTTCAGCCGGCGTCCCCCGCGCCCATCGCGTTCTCCTCCCCGCCCGAGGCGCGCGGCGCGCCCGTCGCCCCCATCCCGCTGGTGGGCCGCGCCGACGCGCTGGCCGCGCTGGAGCGTCACCTGGCGGGCGACGGCCCGCCCCTGCTGCTCCTGACCGGCGAGCCGGGCATCGGTAAGACGCGCCTGCTGGAGGAGGCCATCCACCACGCCGTGGCGTCCGGGTTCGCCGTGCTCGGCGGCGCCTGCCACCGCGGCGGGGGTGGCGCGCCCTACGCCCCCCTGCTGGAGGCGCTGCGACGCCATATCCTCGGCCGGGACCCCGCCGCCCGGCGCGCCGACCTGACGGGCTGCGCCTGGCTGGCGCGCCTGCTGCCCGAACTCGCCGACCTGGCGGGCGCCCCCCTGCCTCCGCTCCCACGCGGCGCCGACGCGCTGCCGTCCGAGCAGCAACGCCGGTTGATGTTCGACGCCGCCGGCCGCTTTCTAGCCAACGCGGCCGGGCCGGCCGGGACGTTGCTCGTGCTCGATGACTTGCACTGGGCGGGCGCCGACGCCCTCGACCTGCTCGCCGCACTTGTGCGCGCGGCCACGCCACCCCCCGGCGCGGGCGCCTCCTTCGCGCGTGGGACCCTGCCCTTGCGCGTGGTGGGCGCCTACCGCGACACGGAGGCGCGCGACGGCGACCCCCTGGCCGTCGCGCTGGCGGACCTGGCGCGGGAGGGCCTGGCGGCGCGGCACACGCTCGACCCGCTCGCGCCGGACGAGGCGGCGCGGCTGCTGGATACCCTGCTGGGCGGCGCGGATAGCGCGGGAGGCGCGGGGGGTACGACCGCGGCCACGGCGGACCGGGGCGTGCGCGAGGGGGTGCTGCGGCGGGCGGGCGGCGTACCCTTCTTCCTGGTGAGCTACGCGCAGGGGTTGCGCGCCACACCCGCCGCGCCCCCGGCCGGGGCGGGGGCGGCGGCCATCCCGTGGGACCTGCGCGCGGGCGTGCGCCAGCGCGTGGCGGCGCTGCCGCCCGCGGCGCGCGAGGCGCTGGATGCGGTCGCGGTCGCCGGGCGGGCCGTGCGACGCCCCGTGCTGGCCGATGTCGTGGGGCGGCCGCCGGGCGAGCTGGACGACGCGCTGGACGAGGCCTGCCGGGTGCGCCTGCTGGCCGTGGCCGGCGCCGGGGAAGGGGCGGGGGAGGACGCGTATAGGTTCGCGCACGATGCGATCGGGGAGGTGGTCGAGGCGGAGTTGGGGGCGGCGCGGCGGGCGGGGCTGCACCGGGACATCGCCGTGGCGCTGGAGCGGCGCGCGGCCGGCGGGGCGCTGCCGGTGGAGACGCTGGCCTACCACTACAGCCGCGCCGGCGCGGCGGCGCGGGCCGTCCCCTACCTGGAGCGGGCGGGGGACCGGGCGCGGGAGCAGGGGGCGCAGGCGGCGGCCCAGGGGTACTACCGGGAGGCGATCGACTGCCTGGATCGGTTGGGCCGCCCACTGGACGCCGCACAGGTGCGGACCAAGCTGGCCGGGGTCATGCGGGCCACGGGGCGGGGCTACGACGAGGCGCTGGCGCTGTTGGAGCAGGCGGCGGAGACGTGCCGCGCGGCGGGCAATCTGGAAGGCCTGGGGCAGGCCGCCGCCGAGATCGGATACGCGCATGTGTCCCGCGGCACGATCGGGGAGGGCATCCGGCGCTTGGAGGAGGTGCGCGACCTGATCGAGGCCGGCACGGGGGGAGACGGGGGTCCGCACCCGCGCGCGACGGGCGCGCCGGCGCCGGTACGCGGGTTGGCGTCGCTCTACGCCTCGCTGGCGCAACTCTACAGCCGTGGCGCGCTCTACGCGGAGCACCTGGCGGCGGTGGAGCGCACCGCGGCCCTCGCGCGCGAGATCGGCGACGACAAACTGCTGGCCGCGGCCGAGTTGAACCGCGCGCTGGCGCTCCTCGTGCTGGGGCGCGGCGCGGAGGGGACCGCGGCCCTGGAGGATGCGAGCCGGCTCGCCGAGGAGACGGACAACCTGCCCGCTTTGGCGGCCACCCTGACCAGCGTCGCCGCCATCTGTCTGCTGACGGCCGGCCCATCGCTGGGCCTGGCGTACGCCGAGCGCGCGCGCGAGGCCGCCGAGCGCGTGGGCGACGTACCACAGCTCACGCTCATCCACTCCCTGCGCGGCGAAGCGCTGCGCTATCGCGGCGCCTGGGACGAGGCCCGCGCCGCCTTCGCGCTCGGGCGCGACCTGGCCGCGCGGACGGACGCCCCCTGGCGGGCCTGCCACGGACTGTTGGGGCTCGGCGTCCTCGCCCTGGCCTGCGACGGCCCGGACGCGGCGAGACGCTACCTCGACGAGGGCCTGCGCCTGGCCCGCCAGGGCGGCGCGGCGGCGCTGGTCCCCTTCCTGGAGGTGACGCTGGCCGAATGCGACCTGCGGGCGGGCCGGCACGACGAGGCCTACGCGCGGCTGCGGCCCCTGGGCGACGCCCTCGATCAGCCGGGCGCTGCCTCCTACGCCTTGACCCGCCTGGCCTGGGCCTGCCTGGAGGTGGGCCGGACGGACGAGGCCGCGGACGCGGCAGCCAGAGCCATCGTCCGCGCGCGCGCCCAGCATACCCCCGTCACCCTGGCCAATGGGCTGTTGATGCAGGCCCGGCTCGACATCCGCCTCCGCCGCTGGGCCAAAGCCCAGCGCGCCCTGGCGGAGGCGCTCGATCTGGCGCGCGCCTTCCCCGACGCCCTGGGCGAGGCGCAAATCCTGGAGGCCCAGGGGACGCTGCACGAGCGGCGGGTGGAGCGCGCATTGGCGCGGGCACGGCTGGAGGAGGCGCGCGCCCACGCGCGGCGCCTGGGGGCGAACTACGAGGCCGCACGGCTGGAGCGCTCGCTCGCAACCCTATCTTGACGCCATCCTCTGAGCAGGCCACGCCGCGAGAGCGCGCGGCGTGGCCTGCTATGTCGATCGAACCTAGTAGCTTGTCAGGGCTACGATGAGCGGTTGTGCGTCTCTACTGGGACCGCCGCCGCTCGCTGCGCTGCCCGGCGGCCTGTGGTCGCATCCGCATAAAGCGGGGCCACCGAGAGGCTCGCCGGCAACGGGTGGCCGCCGGGACGGCGGCGGTCCCAGTAGGCGACCGTCAAGACGACGCTTGACGGACTACTAGCGCCGCCGTGTAGGCTTCCCTGACGAGGGGAGTCACACCCCGACGCGGGGGGAGTCGTCCGGGACCGCGCAGGCAGCGCGGTCCCGGACAGGCTGGGCGCCGACCCGACGCGACGGGCACGCGGGCTGATCGCTCCCCAGGTCTCGTCAGGACCTGAAGGTGTAGGTGACGGTCTGGCCGTTGAGCGTGAACGTCCAGGTCACCGTGGCCGCGGGCGCCTTGCTAACGGACGCCTTGGCGTTCGTCGACGGCAGGTAGTCGTCGTCGTGATCGTTGGGGTCGCCCTGGGTGACCGTCCAACTGGTCGTGCTGCTCGGACCGCCGCGGTTGCTGGTCGCCGACGCGCCACCCACATGGGCGTTACCGGGCACATAGAAGGCGAGCGCCGCCAGGCCGTACGGGCCGTCGTTGAACCTGTACTGGTATTGCCCGTTCATGAGCGTGCCCGAGACGGACGTGATCTTGACGCCACCGGAGGTCCGCACCAGGAGGATCGCCGTCTTGGGGTAGGCCGGCGACGCGGTCGAGAAGTTGGCGGTGGTGGTTGTGTTGGGCGCCGTCGCGTCGTAGCCGATCGCCTGCACGTCGGTCTGGCTGACCGACGTGAACAGCGGGGCCGTGTACAGCACGCGCTGGCTCGCCGGCGTGCTCGTCGCGGTCGGCTTGGGCGTGCTCGTCGCCGTGTTCACCGGTGTGTTGGTGCTCGTCGGCCTAGGCATGCTCGTCGCCGTATTGGTCGCCGTCGCGGGGACCGGCGTGTTCGTCGCCGTATTCACAGGTGTGTTCGTCGCAGTCGGCGTCGGCGTGTTGGTGCTCGTCGGCGTCGGCGTATTCGTCGCCGTATCCGTGGGGATCGGCGTGTTGGTCGCTGTATCTGTGGGGATCGGCGTGTCTGTCGCCGTATCCGTGGGGACCGGCGTATTCGTCGCCGTGCTCGTCGCCGTCGCGTCGGCCGCGACGATCGTATCCGCCGCGAAGGCCGAGGTCTGGCGCGTGGCGGCCGTCGCGCCGCGCGTCGCCGTCGCCGTGACGGACTGGCCACTCGCGGGCGACTGCGTGAACGTGGTCAGCGTCCAGTTACCGTTGCTATCGGTCGTGGCGCTGCCGAGATAGGTCTTGCCCTCGCCGTGGTTGTTGCCGCTCGCGACCGTGTCCGCGATGAAGACCTCGACCACGCAGCCGGCGCAGTTGGTCACCGTCCCGGCGATCTGGCTGCTCGTCGCCGTCGTGATGGTCGGGCACGAGGGGTAGACGCTCGACGCGGATTCGTTGGCGCAGGCGTCGGGGTTCTGGTTCGTGAGCACGATGCCGTGCGCGCCGTTCTCAAAGATGCTGTTCTGAGTGATGGCGGCGTTCACGGTGGAGCTGGGGGCGACGGCCACGCCCGTCTGCCCATTGTGGGCGATCTCGTTGCCCGCCACCACGTTCCCGCTCCCACCCGAGAGCGCGACGCCGTCGACGGCGTTGTCACTGATAACGTTGCCGGCGCCGGCGGTCGTCCCGCCGATCGTCGTATTCTGGACCCCTGGGTTCACCGCGACGCCATTCCCGCCATTGGCGAGCGCGGTCGCGCCGGTCGCGTCGACGCCGATATAGTTGCCCTCGATGGTGGTCCCGTTCCCCTGGAAGATGTAGACGCCCGCCCGTGTGTTCCCGCTGATGACGTTGCGGGCGGCGCTCGCCGTGCCGCCGATCGTCGCGTTGGTGACGCCGGACCCGTTGACGCACATACCGAGGGTGTTGGGTTGGGCCGTCGTGCCGGTCGCGTCGACGCCGATATAGTTGCCCTGGATAACGGTGCCGTCGCCGGTGTCGACGGAGATGCCGCAACTGGTGAAGTTGCCGACGGCCAGGCCCTCGACGGTCACGTTGGAGGCGTTCATGTCCAGGCCGCTGACACTGCTGCCCGCATTGCGGCCGTCGAGTACGATGACGGGATGGCCGGCGCCGCTGTAGCCGGGCTGGGTAGTCCCATCGATCGTCGTGCCCGCCCCCGTAATGAACGGTAGGCGCGAGCCGGGCTTATGGTGAAGGTCCCGGCGGTCGCGTCGTAGCCGGGGTCGGTGGTGGGGATAGCGAAGGCGATGGTGTCCCCCACCGCATCGGCGTTGGCCTGCGCGATGGCGCAGCGCAACGAGAGCGGAGATTCCGTCCCTGGAGTGGCTGGACACGAGGAAGGATCGTTCGTGGTCCTCACGACGAGCGTCGTTGGTGAGGGGACGGACGTATTTGTCGGTGTGTCCGTCGGCGTATTCGTCGCTGTATCCGTGGGGACGGGCGTATTTGTCGCTGTATCCGTCGGCGTGTCGGTGGGCGCCGCCGTATCCGTCGGCACAGGCGTGTTCGTCGGCGTGTCCGAAGGTACAGGTGTGTCGGTCGGCGTATCCGTCGGCGTGTCGGTATTCGTCGGCGTATCCGTATTGTAGGTGATGATGACCGCGGCAGCACTGGTCGCCGGCCGCGCCGTGCCCCCGGCCAGCAGGTCCGACCCGCCGCCGCCGCCGCCGCCGCCGCTGGAGCCGCTCGCGTCGTCGCCGCCGCCGCCGCCGCCGCCGCCGGCCACATAGCCGCCGCCGCCGCCGCCGCCTCCTCCTCCGTTGCTGTAGCCGATATTGCCCAGATAAAAGCCGCCCTGGCCGCCGCCGCCGCCGTTGCTGGGGTCGTAGGTGCTCCCGCTGCCCTGGCCGGCGGAGCCCTGGCCGTTGCCGCTGCCCGCGCCCGTGCCGCCGCTGCCGCCCGTGCCGCCTGTGTCGCCGCCGCCGCCGCCGCCCCCGCCGCCCGCGTCACCGGCGCCCACGTCGCCGACAGCGGTCGTGCCGCCACCCGCAGCGCCGCCGCTGCCACCGACGGAACCGCTGCCGTAGTAGCCGTCCTGGCCGGCGCCGCCGCCACCCCCGCCCCCGCCCGCGACCACGAGGCGCGTCGCCGGGTCGTTCGGGTTGGTGCGCACGTCACTGGCCCCGCCGCCGGCTCCGCCGACCCCGAAGGCCTGGTTGTTGCCGCCGGCGACGCCGGCGACGCCGCCACCGTTGTAGCTGCTGGCGACGCCGGCGCCGCCGACCTCTACGAAGAGCGAGGAGTTGCCCGCCAGGCCCGCGATGGTCGCCCCCGTCACGTCGGAGCCCTGGCCACCGGGCGCGCCGCCGCGACCCGACGCGCCCGCGGCCCCGATCGCCTCCACGGACACGCGCGTCACGTTCGCCGGGACGGTGAACAGCTGGTAGCCGGCCCTGGCGCCATAGGTGCAGGTCGCGTTGCCCTGCCCATCCGTCCCCGGCGTGCCGTTATGGCACACGGGGTCGTCGTAGCCGGGCGGCGGCGTGTTGGCGGGTGTCGGCGTCGCCGTAGGCGTCGCGTAGGTGATGATGACGGCCGCGGCCCTGGACGTCGCCTGCGCCGTGCCGCCGGCCAGCAAGTTCGTGCCGCCACCGCCGCCACCGCCGCCGCCACCGTAGCCGTTGTTGCCGCCATCACCGCCGCCACCACCGCCACCGCCCACAAGGCCACCGCCGCCGCCGCCGCCGCCGCCGCCATCGCCTCTGATGCCGGGGCCGCCGCCCGCGCCTCCGGGTCCGCCGGCGCCGGAGCTCGTGCCGGAGCCGCCGGTGGCTCCGGGGATACTACTATCGCCGGCGCCACCGGCGCCGCCCGCGCCGCCAGTCGCTCCGCCGGCGCCGCCATCGCCGCTACGGCCACTGGCGCTACCACCACCGGCGCCGGCGGCGCCCGCGCTGCCACCCGCGCCGCCACCCGCGCCATCACCATAGGCCTCGCCACCCGCGCCGCCCCCGCCGCCCGCGACCACGAGGCGCGTCGAAGGATCGCCCGCGCTTCCGCGCACATCGCTGGCACCGCCGCCGCCACCGCCGCCCGCACTGCCAGGAGACGAGCCGCCGTAGCCGCCCCCTGGAATATCGCCGCCGTTGTAGCCGCCTCTACCGCCGGTGAGACCCAACGGGCCATTGCTGCCTTTTTGACCAGCGCCGCCGACCTCCACATGGAGCGTGACGCCGGCCGTCAGGTTGGCGATAGTCGCCCCCGTCACATCGGACCCCTCACCGCCGGATGCGCCGCCGCCGTCAATGGAGCCGCCCGCGGCCCCGATCGCCTCCACGGACACGCGCGTCACGCCCGTGGGGACGGTGAACTGCTGGTCGCCCCCCGTGTAGGTATACGTGCAGGTCGCGTTGCCCTGCGTGTCCGTCCCCGCCACGCCGCTGCTGCACACTGAACCGTCGGCGACAGCGGGCTGGGGCCGCGCGGCCGCGAGTCCCCCCGTCGCCAGCAAGGCGACGACAATACCGGGGCCGACGAGCGCGGCCGGGCGGAACCGCGCCGCCGCGCGAAATGCGTGTGTTCCCTTCATCATATGACCCTCTCCGCCCCTGGGGGCGCGGCGCTACGATGCCGATCGCCCCGAACAGGGCGCGGACGCCGACGATGTGCGCGCGCGGCGCGCTGGTGGACACGGCTCCCGTTGCCCCGCCACCTCTTCGTCGGGCGGTTATGGGGGCAACAATACGTCGTTTGGTCCCACTCTAACAGCATCGCGCCGGGTCCACCACGCAAACCCGCAACTTTACCCACAAAGTTACGCGCCTTCCATAACTCTGTGGGTTGTCGGGCCCTGCTATAGCCATCGGTCGATCTCCTTAAATGACATGACGGTACCGTGACCGGCGCTGCTATACTGGTTGTTATATCCCGACCAACAGACGTGAGGCACAGGGAGCGCGCATCTATGACGGCTATCAGCGATGAACAGTTTATCTCGACCATCTACGATCGGTTGCTGATCGAGGATGATACGGAGGAGAGCGTGTCTGGATCGGACTACCATCTGGCCGCGATCGTCGCGCTCTACGATGTCTTGCTGCGCTACGCCCAGCGCGCCCTGAAGCGCTGGTACGTCACGGCTGAAGTGCTCGTGCTCGTCGACGTGCCCGACCGTGTCCGCAACCCCTGGCGCGCCATGCCCGATGTCTACGTCGTGCGCGACACGCCGGACACCTTCCGTACCTCACTCGACACGCGCAAGGGTGAGGCTTTTCCGCAGTTCCTCTGTGAGGTCGCTAGCGACAGTACGTGGGACCGCGACATCGTGGAGAAGCAGCGTGTCTACGCCGACCTCGGCGCGCGAGAGTACCTCGTCTTTGATCCCACGACTGAGTTTCTGGGCCAATCCTTGCGCGCGTGGCGGCGCGCCCCGACCGGCGCGTGGGCGCCCTGGGAGCTGGAGGATCAAGGTTTCTTGACGAGTACGGCGCTCGATGGGCTGCGTTTACGCGCGGAGGGCACGCTGCTACGTGTGTACGACCCTATGGGTGAGCGGCTACCGACCGCGCGGGAACTTGACGGCATCGCGCGCGAACGCGCGGCCCGCCTGGTAGAGACTGAGCGGGCGGCTCAGGCACAGGCCGCCCGACTGGTGGAGACCGAGCAGGTAAATCAGGCGCAATCCACCCAACTGGCAGAGATCGAGCAGATAAATCAGGCGCAGGCCGCTCGCCTGGCGGAGACCGAGCAGATAAATCAGGCACAGGTCGCCCGACTGGTGGAGACCGAGCGGATAAATCAGGCGCAGGCTGCCCGACTGGTGGAGACCGAGCAGGTAAATCAGGCGCAGGCCGCCCGCTTGGCCCAGCTAGAGGAGGAACTCGCCCTGATGCGCACGCGGGAACAGCAGGGCTAAGGTAGGTCAGCCAGCGCTGCGGCGACGGACCTGCCGGAGCGTCATGGTCCGCGCCGCTGCTGGGTCCAGGGCGTCCAGGGGCTGGCCCCTGTCCGCGCGCCAGAGACAAGGTCCCGGCGCGTCTGGCGCGCGGGCGTACGATAGGGTACGGCGGAGCACAGCTATGAATACGGAGACGGACGAGCCGTTCGGCGCGCTGCTGCGGCGCTATCGCCAGGAGGCGGGACTGACGCAGGAGGCGCTGGCCGAGCGCGCCAGGGTCAGCGTGCGCAACATCCAGAACCTGGAGCGCGGCGCCAACCGGCCCCTGCGCGACACAGCGCGCCGCCTGGCCGGCGCGCTCGACCTCGCCGCGAACGAGCAGGCCCGCTTCCTCGCCCTGGCGCCGCCCGTACCCCGGAGTGGCACGCCGCTTCAGCCGGCGCCTCCCGCCCTCATCGCGATCTCCTCCCCACCCGCCGCGCCCACCGCCCTCATCCCCCTGGTGGGCCGCGCCGGCACGCTGGCCGCGCTGGAGCGCCACCTGACCGGAGACGGCCCGCCCCTGCTGCTCCTGACCGGCGAACCGGGCATTGGCAAGACGCGCTTGCTGGAGGAGGCCATCCACCGGGCCGTGGCGTCCGGACTCGCCGTGCTCGGCGGCGCCTGCCACCGTGGCGGCGGCGCCGCCGCCCTATGCCCCTCTGCTGGAGGCGCTGTGGCGACATATCCTCGGCCGGGACCCCCCCGCCCTACGCGTCGACCTGGCGGGCTGCGCCTGGCTGGCGCGCCTGCTGCCCGAACTCGCCGAGCTAGCAGGCAGCCCCCTGCCTCCGCTCCCACGCGGCGCCGACGCGCTGCCGCCCGCGCAGCAACGGCGGTTGATGTTCGGCGCCGTGGGCCGCTTCCTAGTCAACGTGGCTGGGCCAGCCGGGACGTTGCTCGTGCTCGACGACCTGCACTGGGCGGGCGCGGACGCCCTCGACCTGCTCGCGGCGCTGGTGCGCGCGGCCACGCCGCTCCCCGGCGTAGGTCCCTCCGTCGTGCGCGGGACCCTGCCCTTGCGCGTGGTGGGCGCCTACCGCGACACAGAGGTGCGCGACGGCGACCCCCTGGACGTCGCGCTGGCGGACCTGGCGCGGGAGGGCCTGGCGGCGCAACACGCGCTCGATCCGCTCGCGCCGGACGAGGCGGCGCGGCTGCTGGATGCCCTGCTGGGCGGCGCGGATAGCGCGGGGAGCCCGGCCATGACAGACCGGGGAGTGCGCGCGGGGGTGCTGCGGCGAGCTGGCGGCGTGCCCTTCTTCCTGGTGAGCTACGCGCAAGGGCTGCGCGCGACACCCTCCGCGCTCCCGGCCGCGGCCGGGGCGGCGGCCATCCCGTGGGACCTGCGCGCGGGCGTCCGCCAGCGCGTGGCGGCGCTGCCGCCAGCGGCGCGCGAAACACTCGAGGCGGTCGCGGTCGCCGGGCGGACCGTGCGACGCCCCGTGCTGGCGGACGTCGTGGGGCGGCCGCCGGGCGAGCTGGATGCCGCGCTGGACGAGGCCTGCCGCGCGCGCTTGCTGGCCGTGGCCGGCGTGGGGGAAGGGGCGGGGGAGGACGCTTATAGGTTCGCGCACGACGCGATCGGGGAGGTGGTCGAGGCGGAGTTGGGGGCGGCGCGGCGGGCGGGGCTGCACCGGGGCATCGCCGCGGCGCTGGAGCGGCACGCGGCCGGTGGGGCGCTGCCGGTGGA
>JAABUJ010001667.1_pt1 | contig 31022 bp, 34 predicted proteins | sample 5559131 | NCBI WGS metagenome assembly JAABUJ01 (sample SAMN10711875, study PRJNA513366) | rock metagenome | isolation source: Antarctica rocks | place: Antarctica: Victoria Land, Mt New Zealand nord | collected 2016-01-07
AGCCGGACAGACCGGCCGATCACCCACGCCCCACCTGCAAACAAGATCATCAAAGGCCGTCAGGGCCGCTCAAGAATCGGGGCGGTGGATCCAGGTTGAGCGGGTCCTCGACTGCTGATGGTTCACGCGGCCCGGAGGGCTGCGCTGTGCAACATGACGCGTCTTTCGTAGTTCGCTTGGTTCCGGAAGCCGCAGGCGACCCGCTTGATCTGCTTGATGACGCGGTTGCAGCCCTCAGTCCGGGCGTTGGTGACCCCGAGTTCGAGGAAGCCTTCGATCTCGGGCCACCACTTCATGATTGTGCCGGCCAGGCGGGTCGTCTCGGGCGTGTCCGCGGTGATGCACGCGGCCAGGAACCGGGTCCTGCGGTGCGCGGTCTCGTGCCGGCTGTACCGGGTCGGGCCGTTCGCCGCCAACAGCTGCCGTAGGAGTTCCTTGCAGGCCCAGGCGGCGCTGATTTCATTGGTCGGGTCGTCGGTGGCGAACACAGTCTTGAGGCGGGTCAGTGCCTGGGGGCTGAGCTGGTCGCCGTTACGCAGTAGCAGCCGGCGGTGCGCCCACGCCGGGTCGACCTTCATGCCCCGCCGACCGAGCTGCTCACGCAGGACCCGCTGTCGCACGTCGGTGACCATGGCGTTGGCGAGCATGACGAGGTGGAAGTGGTCCAGCACGATCCGGGCGCCGGGCAGGGCCCGCCGGATCCCGGAGGCGTACGGGGCGCTCGGGTCGATCGCGACGACCTTCACCGCGTCGCGGAACTCGCTGCTCTGCAGCGCGAGCCAGCCCTGGACGCACGCCCCGGAGCGGACCGCGGCCAGGCCGATGATCCCACCCGGGTGGGTCGAGTCCAGGTCCACGATCGAGGTCATCCACGGGTCCGACCGGCGCCAGGTGAGTTTCTGCTCGATGCCTTCCTGGATCCAGCGGACGCTACGGGCCCGGGTCTCATCGATCCCGATCATGCTGGTCGGCGCAGCCTGTCCCAGGACGTCAGCGGCGGCCTTCACCAGGATCCGGTGGACGGTCCACCACGCGATCCCGTGGTCCTTGGCGACCTCACTGACCGCCCGGTTCGTCGTGGTCACCGGAGCGCAGACCTTCACCTTCAGGCGGGTCGTGACCCGCGCCCGGGCCGGCAGCTGGGCGCTGGTCTCGGTGAACGACCGACGTCCGCACCGGACCTCGGCGCACGCGAAGCGCCGCTTACGCACGAACACGACCATCGGCACCGGGCCGTGCGGGAGGTCCTTCACGCGGCTGGTGGGCCGGTCCTTGATCAGGCCCGACAGCACCCCGCAGCCGGGGCAGCCGCCCTGCTCAGCGACGCTCTCCACCAGGACCTGGCGAGCCCCACCGGGCTCGAGCGTGACATCCAGGACCCGGAACTCAGGCAGGGCGAACAGCAACGTCGTACGGTCGGACATAGCTCGTGGCTCTCTTCGGCTGACGGCGTAGGAACCACCAGCCTGTCGAGGCCACGAGCCTCAAATCAGAACGACACCCCGGACAAGTGCGAAGAGCCGGATTGTCGGTCAGCACCTGACGGTCGCCCGGGTCGCCGAGGCCCTTGGGGTGGCCTGGAACACCGCCAACGATGCGGTCCTGGCCGAAGGCCGACGGGTCCTGATCACCGACCCAGGCAGGTTCGACGGAGTGCGAGTCATCGGCGTCGATGAACACGTCTGGCGGCACACCCGTCGCGGCGACAAGTTCGTCACCGTCATCATCGATCTCACCGGAATCCGGGACGGGACCGGGCCGGCCCGGCTGCTGGACATGGTCGAAGGCCGCTCCAAGCAGGCGTTCAAGACCGCGGCTCGCCGCCCGGGACAAGGGCTGGCGCGACCGGGTCGAGGTTGTCGCGATGGACGGGTTCACCGGCTTCAAGACCGCCACCACCGAGGAACTGCCCGACGCGGTCGCGGTCATGGACCCGTTCCACGTCGTCCGGCTCGCAGACCAAGCCCTCGACGACTGCCGCCGGCGGGTGCAGCAGCAGACCCGCGGGCACCGAGGTCGCTCAGGTGATCCGCTCTACTCCGCCCGGCGGACCCTGCACACCGGCCTGGACCTGCTCACCGACAAGCAAACGACCAAGCTCGGCGGGCTCTTCGACGGCGACGCTCACGTGCAGGTCGAGGCGACCTGGCGGATCTACGAGCAGATGATCGCCGCCTACCGCCAGAGCGATCGGGCCCTTGGACACCGCACCATGTGACATCCTCGGTCATAAGGCGGGGGCGTGTTACTGAGCGAAGACGACAGGCTCTTGCCGCGCAGTTCCGGGACCATGACGAAGTACGTGGCGGGATCCAACAGCCGGCCTGGCCCGACGAGCCAGGACACCTCCTGTGACCGTCCGGCGAAGGCCATCGGGAAAAGGACCGCGTTGCTTCGGCCCGCGTTGCGCGTCCCGTATGTCGTGTACGACAGTCGCCCGCGCCGCAACAATGCGTCGCTCTCCAACCGCTGGTCCCCCAGCTCGAAGACGTCGCGGGTCAGGCCGGTTCCCTCGCTCATCGCCACCGGAACCGCAGCGCGGTGCCCGGGGCCGCCTGGCCGGCATGATGAAGGTCGTCGTCGCAGACGATGCCTAGGACGGGGTAGCCGCCGGTCGTTCCGCTGTCCGGGCCGAGCAGGATCGGCTGCCCGTCCGCGGGGAGCTGCACCGCGCCCGGGAGAGTCGGTTCGCTTGGAAGTTCGCCTACCCTCCGCTCGAGGACTGGACCTGACAACCGTAGCCCCGTGCGGTTGCTGGCCGCCAGGACTGTCCACGCCGCCGACGTGAGCAGCGCCAGGGCCGCTGGGCTGGCCCAGTCGTCGCGCGGCCCCCGGTGGAGCCGGAGCACCGGCTCCGCGTTGGGCGGCGCGACCGCGGCAGCCTCCCACCACACCGGGCCGCAGCCGCCCTTGCCCACAGCCAATTCGTCGCCCGGTACCAGCGGTGGGGGCCCGATCCGGCCGAGCTGGTCGTAGGAGCGGCTGCCGAGCACCGGTGGCGGCGCGAAGCCGCCGCGGACGCCGACGTAGACCCGCAGTCCCCGCGTCGGCGCTCCGCAGCGCAGCTGGTCGCCGCGGCGCAGCCGCAGCGGGACCGACATGGCCTCCGGCCGCGACCCCACCCATACCTGGCATGACGCGCCGGTCACCGCCACCAGGGTGTCGTCAACCGCCTCCAGCACGAGCGAGCCGAGCAGCGCCTCGATCGCCGCAGCTGCCTCAACGTTCCCGAGCAGCCGATTTGCCAAGAGCAACGCGCGACGGTCGGCCGCTCCCGAACCGGGGACCCCCTGGTGCGCGCGGCCGTGGCGGCCTTGGTCCTGGAAGCAGGCGTACGGCCCGGACGAGACGACGCGCAGCCGGGTCACGACGGGACAGCCACGAACCGTACGGTGTCGCCGATGCCCAGCAGGTTCGGTGGGTCCTGTGCCTCGTCGAAGACCGGACGATCGGTCCGCCCCAGTAGCCGCCAGCCACCCGGCGAGACCATCGGGTAAATGCCGCACTGGTCCAGCGCGATTCCGACCGAACCGGCCGGCACTTTGGTGCGGGGAGTGGCTAAGCGTGGCAGCCGCAGCTGCTCCGGGAGTCCGGACAGGTAGGGGAAGCCGCGAGCGAAACCAAGTAGCACGACGACGTATTCCGCGCCCACGTGAGCTGTCACGAGCTGCTGCGGCGTCATGCCGCACTCGGTGGCGACGGCGAGCAGGTCTTCGCCGTCATAGCGGACAGGGATCTCGTGCTGCCTGGAAGCGGCCGGCAGCGAAGCGACCGGGTCGAGCCGCTCGACCTGGCTGGCCAAAGCACTTAGGTCACCATCGGTCGTGAACAGCAGGGTCCGCCATCCGGGCACCACGTCGCGGCCGACCCCGGCGGCCAGGGCGGCAGCCCGGAGCCGGTGGACCTGCGCCGGGTTCTCGAGCTCAACGAGTACCGAGTGCTCTCCCATCGGCAGTATTCGCACCTGCTCAGCCGGCGGTGAAGGCCCGGACGGAGAATCCCGCCCCCTCCAGCTCGGCGCGAACGGCTCGCGCCAGCACCGGCGCACCCGGCGTGTCCCCGTGGACGCACAGGGAGTCGACCTCGCCGGAGCGAGCGAGCCTTAACGCTTGGGCGGCTACGGCATCGGCGTGGTCGAGTAGGGCGCCCGGCTGCGTGCGCGGGACCAACCGGCCCGAGGAGTCGTAAGCCCTGTCGGCGAAGCCCTCCAGCACCACCTGAAGTCCGGCCGTGCGCGCCGCCTTCTCCAGCTCGCCACCAGCCATGGTCAGGAGCGGGAGCGAGGGGTCGTAGTCCATAACGGCCGAGACAAGGGCGCCTGCCTGGACCGGGTCCTTGAGGGTGCGGTGGTACAACGCGCCGTGCGGCTTGACGTAGCGGACTGCGGTTCTCACGGTTCGGCATAGCCCCTCGAGGGCGCCTATCTGGTAAAGCACGTCGGCGGTCAGCTCGTCCGGCTCGACGGCCATCTCCCGACGTCCGAACCCGGCGAGGTCTCGGTACGACACCTGTGCGCCGACGGCGACGCCGCGCTCGGCCGCCTCGGACACGGTGCGGTGCAGCGTCAGGGCGTCACCAGCGTGAAAGCCGCAAGCGACGTTCGCGCTTGTCAGGAACGGCATCAGGGCGGTGTCATCTCCAAGCTGCCAACGGCCGAACGACTCCCCGACGTCGGCGTTCAAGTCGATGTTGCTACCGGTGCTGGTCATCCGCTCCATCCATCTTTGCTCAAGTTTCGTCCGGCCCGCAGGATCAGCGAGGGGTTAAGCAGCGTGCGCAGGTCCTCACGCGGGTCGTCGTCCACGACCAGCAGGTCCGCCGACAGGCCCAAGGCGATCCGCCCCACTCGGTCGGCTCGCCCCAGCACGTCGGCGGCGGTGCTGGTCGCCGCCCTAAGCGCGTCGAGCACCGGCAGGCCCAGCTCGCAAAGCACGGCCAACTCGCCGACCAGAGCAGGGTGCGGCGTGGAGCAGGAGCCGGCGTCGGTCCCGGCCACGATGGGGATGCCGGCGGCGCGGGCCATCGCGAAGCTCTCCACGTGCGCGGCGACCGCCCGCTGCGCCTTCTCCGACGCGTACGACGGGACGCCGCTGCCCGGCCCGTCGGCGATGGTCCGGTAGATGGCAAGCGTCGGGCACAGCGCTGTGCCGTGACGCCGCATCAGGTCGGCAAGCTCCTCGGTCAGGAAGTTGCCGTGCTCGATGGTGTCTACGCCGGCCAGCACCGCGTTACGGATCCCCTCGGTGCCGAGAGCGTGGGCCGCCACCTTGAGCCCGAAACGGTGGGCCTCATGCACCGCCGCAGAGAGCTCCTCGAGGGTCAGCTCGGCCTGCCCGACGTCCTCACCTTCCGGGCGGCCGTACACGCCACCGGTTGCCGCCAGCTTGACGACTCGGGCACCGATGCTCACCTGCCGACGAACGGAGCGGACGACCGCGTCGACTCCGTCGCTCGCCAGGCCCCAAAAGGGGTCGTGGCCGCCAGTCATGATGATGGTCTGTCCGGCCGCGACGATGTCTGGTCCCTCGACCACGCCCTTGTCGACCGCGCTGGCGACGGTCACTGCAATGTCGGCATTCCCGCCCAGATCGCGCACGGTGGTGACGCCTGACCGCACCTGCGCCTGCGCATTGGCCACGGCCCGGACGGTAGTCAGCTGTTCACCCTCCCGCTCCACCACGGCCGCCGGATCGGGGCTGCCCGACCAGACCAGGTGCACATGCATGTCAATGAGCCCGGGAAGCAGATGACGGCCGTCGAGATCGAGGACGTCTGCGTCCCGCACCCGTGCGCCGGCACCGAGCGCCACGATCCGGCCGTCCTCGATCAGGATGTCGGTCTCCCGCTGTACCTCGGAGTGCTGCCCGTCCCAGAGCGTCCCGCCGCGCAGCAACAGGGTTCGGCCCATCAACCCGCGATCAGTGAGTCGCGGTCCGGCGTAGCGCCGTTTAGAAGTGGGGTGGCAGCCGCCTGCAGGTCGGGCTGTGCTAGCACGCCGGCGACGATGGGCGCCGACCCGTGGAGGTACGGCTGGGAGTCCGACAGCAGCCCGTAGTGCTGGGGGCGTCGGTCCTGCAGCAGGTTGAGGCCAAAGAAGCCCTCGGTGCGCGAGCGCAGCACCTCGCCGGCAAGGTCCGCCGTGTGGACGACGAGCCCCTCGTCGGAATCCAGCTTCGCGACCACCTTGCCGTACGGGTCGACGATCTGGCTGTGCCCCCAGTAGTCAAGGCCACCCGAGTAGGCACCGGTCTCGCAGTGGTTTGAGATGACTAGCCACATCTGGTTGAAGAAGGCGTTGGCCTGGGCGCACAGATCCATCGCCCAGCCGTGGTAGTCATCGCCCTTGTCGTGACCCTTCATCGGCCACGCCGTCGACATGAGAGTCAGCGTGGCGCCCTTCAGCGCGAACACCCGCATCAGCTCGGGGAACGCGAGGTCGTAGCAGACCATGCTTCCGACCCGGGCTGCTGGGATGTCGAAGACCGGCGTCGCCTCGCCCGGGTTGAAGAACGGGAACTCAAACTGGTTGTGGAGCTTTCGAAAGACGCCGATCACGCCCTGCGGCGTGATGAGGGCGGTGCTGTTAAAGATGACGTTGCCGTGCAGGGCTTTCTCGGCCATTCCGACCTGGACAGTCATGCCGTATCGACCAGCGCGCTCTTGGATCGCTGCTGTCGCCGGGCCGGGGATCGGTTCCGCCTCCCTGTAGTAGTACTGCTTCTGCTCTGCAACGCCCTTGTCACCCAGCCCAAAGGCGAAGTCGGCGTACCCCTGCAGCCCCATCTCGGGCAGGACGAGCACGTCGACATTCGCCTCCGCCGCCTCGTCGATGAGCTCCAAGAAGCGGCGGAGGTTGACCGCCTTGTCGTGCACGATGCGGACGTTGGCAGCTGCGAGCGTCGTTTCTGGCATGGCCCCTCCTGGGGATGTGTAGTTGACCTACAGGGAGTTCTTCACGACCCGGCCACCCTGCACGATGACCGGGATGCCGTGCGGGCGTCCAAGAAGCGACAGGTTCGACAGCGGGTCCCCGTCCACCACGAGCAGGTCGGCCAGCTTGCCGATCTGGAGTGTGCCGAGGTCCTCGGCCAGCCCCATCAGTTCGGCGTTGGTTCGGGTGGTGGCGATGAGTACCTCAAGGGGGGTGAGCACCTCCGCCTTGAGCTCCAGTTCACGGTGTTTGTAGGCCGCTAGCGGGCCCAGAAGATCAGAACCGCTGGCGATCTTCACGCCCGCCGCGTATGCGATGCTCAGTCCCTCGAGCGCCCTATCCTGCGCCATGCCGATCTTGTCCAGGTTGCGCTGTGGGATGCCGTAGTCAGCACCTTTGCGGTAGAGGAGTTCGTACGTGCTCAGCGTGGGAACGAGATACATGTCTGCCACGGCCATTGCCCGGGCGGTTTGCTCGTCGATCAAGTTGCCGTGCTCGATGCACCGCACGCCGGCCTCGATGCAGTTTCGGATTGCCGCGCCCGAGTAAGCGTGGGCGAGCACGTATGTGCCGACGGCAACGGCTTCCTCGACAGCTGCACGCAGCTCCGGCACGGTGTACTGGGTCGTGTCGAGCTCGTCGGTGGGCGACATCGCGCCGCCGCTGGCCATGACCTTGATCTGGTCCGCGCCGGTGCGTAGGTTCTCGCGAGCGGCTCTTCGTACCTCGTCGGGGCCGTCCGCAACGGTCGACCGCATCCCGACCTGGGAACAACAGGCGATGGGATCGCCTGACTCGGTTGGCCGCCGGAAGTCGGCGTGCCCCCCGGTCTGCGAGATGGCATGGTTGCTTACCAGCAGGCGAGGACCAGCGATGGTGCCGTCCTCGATCGCCTGCCGGAAGCCGGCGTCGCACCCGCCGGCGTCCCGGACGGTGGTGAAGCCCTGGAGCAGGGTCTCCCCGAGAACTCGCCCCATCTTGAGTGCGGCGTGGCTGGTGGTGTAGTTCCGGTGCTGCTCCAGGATGTCGACGTCGACTGCACCGATGTGGACGTGCGCGTCGATGAGCCCGGGCAGCAGTGTGCGACCGTGGCAGTCAATGACCTGATCAGCACTGGCGGGCGGTGGACCGGCGCCGATCTCGACGATCCGCTCCCCGTCCGTAACCAGGGTGACGCCCTCCTGCGGCTCAGCGCCGGTGCAGTCGACGAGCCGGGCGTTGGTGAAGGCTAGACAGGTCACGGTGGTCCGTCCGTCAGGGAGGTGATGGTCGTGTGGCGGCCAGCGGCGGTAGGGGAGGAGGTACGAGACGGAGCTGCGTCCTCTTCGCCGCCGAAAGCTGTTCCCATGAGCGTCTCGACGGCCGCTGGGTCGCGTGCGTCGACGTCCATCACGCTGCGGCCTATACGCAGCAGGCAAAGGCGGTCAGCGATTGACGTCGCCCGTGGCACACTCTGCTCGACGAGCAGCATAGTCATCCCGGTCTCGCGCAGCGCGGCCAGGTAGCTGTAGATTTCGTCGATGACGGTGGGGGCGAGCCCGAGCGACGGCTCGTCGAGCAGCACATACCGCGGCTTACGCAGCACGGCTCGACCTAGAGCGACCATCTGCTGCTGGCCCCCGGACAAGTTCGACACCCGCTCCGACAGCCGGTCCTTCAATGCGGGAAAGAGGTCGATGGCGTCACCTACGCCCCGTTTGGCCGCCTCCTTATTGCCGACGACGAGGTTCTCCCGGACGGTCAGGTCTTTGAGAAGCCCGCGTCCTTCGTGGACCACGGCGATGGAGTGGTCGCGGACCCGCCGGTGGGTGGGCTGCTGGGACACATCTTCGCCCTCGATCTGTACGGCCCCCTGACAGCGGATCAACCCCAAGACCGCCCGTAGGGTCGTCGTCTTACCGGCACCGTTCGTCCCAACAAGCGCCACGCATCCGGCCGCCGGCAACCGGAAAGACACATCAAACAGCGCTTGGGTGTGGCCGTACCAGCCCTGTAGACCCTCAACCTCGAGCACTCGACGTCCTTCCGAAGTACGCGCGCTGGACCCGCTCGTCGGCCAGTACCTCCTGTGGGGGCCCGGTGCAGACAAGTTGGCCGGAATCCAACGCGATCGCGGAAGAGCACAGCCGCGCCACGAGCGCGACGTCGTGCTCCACGACTACTAGCGTGGCTGGAGCGGTGCGATGAACAGTGCGAAGGACCTCCTCCAGCGCCAATCGCCCCTCGGTGTCGAGGCCGGCGGCTGGCTCGTCCAGCAAAATCACCGACGGACGGGTCACCAGCACACGACCAACCTCTACTAGGCGCCGCGACGCGAACGGCAGCTCGTCGACCGGCCGGTACGCGTCGTCGTCCAGACCAAGCAGCTCGAGGACTTGCCACGTCGCTTCTTGGTCCCGTCGGGCTGCCCTGCGCTGCCGGGGCAGGGCGAGCCACTGTTCGACCACCGTCGGTTGCGGCAGTCGCTCGACACCGAGCGCAACGTTGGTGAGGACGTCCTCGCGGTCCAGCAGGCGCACCGTCTGGAAGCCGCGGACGACGCCCGTCTTCACCCTGTCCCGGATAGGCAACCCGGTGATGTCCTGGTCGCCGAGCCGCACCTCACCGGACACGCCAGCACTGAAGCCGGATACGGCGTTGAGCAGGGTGGTTTTGCCGGCACCGTTCGGGCCGATCAGACCCACGATCTCGCCGGCGGGGAACGTCGTGGTGATATCACGTAGCGCGAGGAACGCGCCATACCGCACGGTGAGCGACGTGACCGTCAGCTCCGGCAGCCCCGGACCGGGTGGGATCTTTGCGCCGGGACCCGGCACTGCGGTTGTCATTGCCCCGTCTTCCTACGGCTAAGGCGTCTGGCGCCGCTCGTCAGCACGCCTGCCATACCGTCGGGAAGAAGCAGGGCCACGATAACGAGTACCGCCCCCCCAACGAGTGAGTACAGGGTGGGGTGACCGAGCTGGTCGAACAGCTGAGGCACCAGCACGATGTAGGCCGCGCCCAGCCAGGAACCGAGCACCGAGCCCGATCCGCCCAGGATGACAGCGACCAGGAAATAAACCGAGGCGAACAGATCGAAGTCAGTGGGGGCCAGGAACCCCGACGTGAATGCCAGCAGCCATCCGGCGGTGCCGGCGAACAGCGCCGCCGCCACGAAAGCGATGACCTTTGTACGGGCGATCGCCACTCCGGCTGATGCGGCAGCCAGCTCGCTCTCACGAACGGCCAGCATGCCCCGACCCAGCTGCGTACGACCCAGTTGCAGCGCCAAGAGTGTGGCCGGCACGGCGAAAGTCAATGCGAGCAGGTAGGCCCACAGCGGCTTGGCGGTATCGATAGATCCGGCGACGATGGAGTCGACCGGGGTCCCCTGTGTCCCACCCGTGGTCTGCGTGGTGTGAACGATGACCCACTGGAACAGCTCACCGAAGGCCAGCGTCACGAGCGCCAACCGCAGTCCGGACAGGCGCAGTGTCGGCACCGCCACCACGAGGCCGGCGACGAGTGACAGGACCCAGACTGCGACCAAGGCGACGAAGGGGCTGTATCCGTGGGTGATGACGACGTAGGAGGTGTAGCCGCCGCAACCGAGAAACGTGGCCTGGGCGAGGGACAGTTGCCCGGTGCGGCCGTAGAGGATGTTGAGCCCTTGCGTGGCGACCCCGTAAACCAGCACCTGGGCGCACAGGAAGAGCCAGTAGTCCGAGAGCAGGAGCGGGATCATGGCGACCAGCGCTGCCAGTGCCAGCACCAGCAAAAAGTTTCGTCGCCTCGGCCGGCCCCCGTCCGCGTCGCGGCTCGACCCGACCGCGGGGGCACGGCTGGCCACGGCAGTCACGCGCGAACCTCCCGGCGTTCCTCGACGAACCGCTTGGGCATGAGAGCCAGCACGACAATGATGAGCAGGAACACCGCTGGCGTGGCGGCGCTGGCGCCCGCGAAGTAGATGATCCAGGCCTCGTACAGGCCTAGCAGGAACGCAGCGATGAGCGGCGCGAAAAACCGATCAAGGCCGCCGATCATGCCGGCGATGAACACCTTGATCAGCACGGGGGTCATGTAGAACGCGTCGACGGAGAGCCGGCTGGCTGTGGCCATGCCCACGGCGGCGGCGACAAGGCCGGCGACCGCCCATGTGCCCGTCCGGAGCAGGCCGACGTTGATCCCGGTGGAGCGGGCGATGGCTGGGCTCTCCGCGGCCGCCCGCAGGGACACACCCACGCTGGTCCGGACCAGCAACCAGTAGAAGGCGCCGATCGCGAGCAGCGCCAGCAGCACAACCGCCACGTCGTTGCCGTTGATGAACACACCGCCCACGACCGTCCGCTTGTCTGTCAGCAGGGACAGGTAGGTGTGGGCGTTGCTGTCGACCAGGTTCTGCGCCACGGAGGTAAGCAGGAGAAAGACACCCAGGGTAACCACGAGGTCGAGGCCGGAGCCCGCGTCGGGGATACGCCGTACGGCGAGCTCGGTTCCGGCGCTCAGCGCGACCGCCAGCGCCGTCGCGACGACGACGGCGACCACCACGGGCCAGCCCTGCGAGCTGTAGAGGTACCAGCTGCCAAAGGCGGCGACCATGCCCACCTGCCCGTACGCAAAGTTGATGTTCCGGCTGACTTGGAACACCACGAGCACCCCGAGGAGCAGTAGTGCGTAGACCGCGCCGGTCGCCAGCCCACCGACGGTGATCTGCCCGAGATCCCGGTAGGGCACTGCCAGGAGCGTTGACTGCTCGATCACGTCAAGTTCCCCCCCGCTAGGGCGTCACGGAACGGGTCTCGCTGATGACCTTCAGCTTGTCCCCGGCGATCTGCCCGATGCCGACCGCGTCGACACCGGCCCGCTTGTCAGGGCCCCAGGTCAGCGGCGGGATCAGGCCGGTGTCCAAGTTCGAGATGCCTTGCAGCGAGGCTTCCAGGCAGGAGCGGGTTAGTGCTTTGGCGCGGCGAAGCCCCTCGGCGGTCAACTGGGCCTGGGACCAGCCGAGCTCGTCGAACTTGCTGGGCGCCTTGCCCGTCGCCGTGGTGAACTGTTGCACGAACTCCTGAACTTTGGCGTTCTTGCTGTGAAGGTCCGCGGTTTCCAGCGCCATGTACAGGCCCTGCGAGATCGGCCCAAACTCCTTGATGTACGCGTCGTCGGCCATCCCCGCCCACGTGATGAACTTGGGTGTATACCCAATCCGATTCATGGCTTGGATGAGCTGGCCGGTGTCCGTATTGGTGATGATGAGGAACACCCAGTCAGCGTTCTCCTGCTTGAGCTGCGTCGCCAAGGGGGTCAGATCGCTCGTGCCCGGCGTCTCCGGGAAGTACCGCACGGGCACTCCCTTACCGGCCAGGGCCTTGTCCATGCCCTCCTTGGCGTTGTCGCCCACGTTGCCGGCCACGCCGACGAGGCTGAACTTCTTAGGCGGCGTGGCCTTGTCCTTGTCCAGGACGAACTGCGTGAGGATCTGAAACTCCTTTACGTAGTCAACCGTCGCCATGTAGACGTGCGGGGCCTGGGTGTTGCCGAGGGCGCTGCTGGGGGCGTACGGCGCGACAGCAGGTACTTTCTCGCGATTTAGGTAGGGGACGACGCCGAGGAAGTTAGGGGTGCCCTCACCGCCTGAGATAGCGAACACGTTGTCCTGCTGGACCAGCTCGCGCATCTGCTTCTGGGCCACTGCAGGGCTGTACTGGTCGTCCAGCGCGGTAAACTTGATCTTGTGACCCTGGATCCCACCCTGCTTGTTGACCATGTCGTAGTACGCCTGCTCTCCATCGCGGACGCCGACACCACCCGCGGCCCCGGACCCGCTCAGCGGCATGGTCGCCCCGAGCGAGATCTCTGCGCCAGTGATGCCGGGTGACTTCTGGTTGACGTCGCAGCTGGCGGCCGCGGCGCCGGGGTTGGCCGACGAACCAGCCGCCGAACCGCTGCCGCTGCTGTTCCTGCTGCCGCTTGTACTGCAGCCTGTCGTCAGCACAACTGCAGCAGACGCCATAGCGAGGCTGCGGACGATGAACGTGCGGTCACAGGTCATGAGAAAACTCCTGGAGTGGATGCGGGGTGGGTCCGACGGCGAGCGGCGCGGACAAGAGCTGTGCCAGGTCGAGTGCTGCGTCAGTTAAGATTTGGACGGCACGTTGGCGCGGACACGCGGCAACGGCTACGACGACCAGGTCGGCTTGGTGCTCACCAGACTGCTCGTAGTAGTCGGTCACGATCGCGCAGGCGGCGAAATCATCGACGGAATGCGGCAGTTGGTCCCGCACCGCCTCGTGCCAGTGAAGGCCTAGCGTGAAGACTCCGGGTGTCCGGCTGACCAGTCCGAGGTGGAGGTGCCAAAGCGACCACCCGGGGAACGTGACGGCGACCCACTCGAAGCCTCCTGCGAAGTTCCGGAGTGCTTGCGCAGCGGGGTCCGGACTGTGCTCGCGGTCAGGTCCCCATACGGCCTGTGGTCCCGCCGGTGCGCGCTGCAGGCGCTCAACAAGTCCGACGTGGACGTCTCGTAGGAACGCCAGGGCGGGTCCACTCTGGTTGGCGCCAAACCTTGAGGGGGACGCTTCATGCAGATGTCGGGACGACACGCGGCACACCTCCCTACGCTGGACGATGCCGGGACCGTAACCGGCCGACCGGTCGGTCCGCTACGGTCTTCTGTAACTTTCTTGTCACGAGGAGCGTCATGAGCGGCGAGCCGGAGGACCTACGGTCACGCATCCTGAGCCGGAGTGCGGACCTATTTGCCGCCCGTGGCTACCACGCGACTGGGCTGACCGTGCTGCTCGATGAGGTGGGTGTGGCGCGCGGCGGCTTTTATCACCACTTCAAGAGCAAGGAAGAGGTACTTCTGGAGATCGTCTCGGGAACGATAAACCGCATCCTGGTATCGAGCTCCGCGATCGTCGATCAGCAGCTCGACCCCGACACCACGCTGCGCATGCTGTGCGATGACCTCAGCCAGGCGATCACCACTAATCAGCCCGGGTTCGTTGTCTTCCTGCGGGAGTACAGCGCGCTGGGGTTGGAGGCCAAGGAGCGCGTCCTGGCGCTCCGGCGCAGCTACCTCGATCGCTGGGAAGGCGTGCTGGAGGATGGCGCGCGTACCGGACGCTTCGTCGCTCGGGCGACTCCTTATACCGAAGGAATTCTCGGGATGTGGATCTACTCCTTCGCGTGGAACCGGGGACCCGTCGAGCCTGCGACGATTGCGGCGGACCTGGCTGACTTCGTGCTGCGGGGGGTACGTACTGGCGCCGGGCCGTCGGCAAGGATCGCAGAATCTGCCGGCCACCCGCCGCGGCGGAGGCGTGGTGTGGCGACGGGCAGTCGGCCTAAGCAGGACGGCGGAGCTGCGTAACATGAGGAATTGTTTGCCGCCTACGGAGGTCCTATGAGGAATAGAGCCGCTGTGCTCCTGACAGGCTTCGAGGCTTTTGGGGACAGTGACATCAACCCCACAGCCGACATTGTCGACCTGTTGGACGGTGCTGAGGTGCTGGGCCGGCGTGTGATCGGTCTCGAGCTTCCGGTGTCTGTCGGACGTATGCCAGGGTTGCTCCTTCGTGCCGTTGACGCCTACGTACCGGACTTAGTTTTATCGCTGGGGCTAGCCAACGGCAGGGCAATGCTGGCCCTCGAGCGCGTTGCCGTGAATGTCCTCGACTTCCCGTTATCCGATAATGACGGTGCACAGCCCGTCGATGAACCGGTTATTCCCGGGGCGCCGTCCGCGTACTTCGCGACAATGCCTATCAAGAGTGTTCTGATGGCCTGGGCAAAAGGAGGCCATCCGGGCTACGTCTCCAACACTGCTGGCACGTACCTTTGCAACGCCACCTTTTTCCACTCGCTCCACCTCGCCGCCGAGCGCGGCCACCGCGCCGGGCTCGTCCACGTCCCGTACCTTGCCCGGCAGGTCGCCGCGTTGACTCGACCAGGCTCGTCCGGCGGACGTATGACCCACTTGCCCGCTGAAGGACTCCCCAGCATGGGCCTTGACATTATGATTTCGGCGGTAAGGACCGCCATCGAGGTGTCCTTGAGCACTCAAGTAGATGCCGTCGTGGGAGCCGGCGCCGTGTCGTAAGTTCAAGCGGACTGCGGCGATCACGGCCGACCTCGAGGCTGTGGGGCGCTCCCGAGCGGCAGCACGGCCATCGTCATTTGGCTGTACGTAGTCTTCCATCTCAGTAAGTGCAGTGGCAATCAATCAATTAGGTGCCCTGCTGATCGATACTCGGGGTTCTTCTGCGCGCTGCGGTATTGATAATTCCACGATTCATCCCCGCGTCAGACGAATCACGTGCGGGTAAGTGGATGGGTCAATCCGGGCGTCCACGAGCCGGGGACCGTCGTGCCGGGGCGCTAGCGCCGTACGCAGGCTTGGTAAGTCGTTTGCAACGCTGCTTTCCACTCCTGTTGCTGTGCCGATGCGCGAGAAGTCGACCGGGCCGTAGCGAACTGCTGCTGGGCCGCCTTGTCCGTCGCCTTGTTTAAGCTGGATCAGCGTCAATGACGCATCGTTGAAGACGACGACTGTGACGTCGAGTTGTAGCCGGACGAGAGTTTCGAGCTCGCCGAGCACCATCGCGAGGCCGCCATCGCCGACGAAGCAGACGACGCGCCGGCCGGGGCGGGCTAGTGCGGTGGCGATAGCCGCTGGCAGTGCGAAGCCCATCGTGGCCAGGCCGTTGGAGATGAGTACTGAGTCGGGCTCGTCGGTCTCCCACAGAGGCATGACAACAAGCATGTGCGCGCCAGCGTCGACGGTGACGGCGGCGTCTTTGAGCAGCTGCTGAGTGGTGCGGACGACATCGTGGGGACTCAGGCCCTCCGATGGGGCGATTAGAAGTTTTTGGTTTCGTCGTCGTATCGTCTGTCCTGCGGCGGATTCCCACTCGGGATGGCTGAGCTTGAGCAGTAGCGGTAGGAGTTCGCTGTAGGCGCCGACGACTGCGAGCGAGGCCCCGAAGTAGCTCGTTTCCGTTGGGTGGCTGTGTACCAAAACGGTCGGTGCGGCGTAAGGCCAGGGGCCGGGCATCGGCTCGACCGGGTCAAGCCCGATCCCAAGGATGAGGTCGGAGTGATCGAGAAGTGGACGCTCGATGGCGGCGCCGGTGAACAGCCCTGCGTAGGTGGACCAGGACTCCGGGACCGCGCCCTTGGCCTGGTAGGTAACCAGCACAGGGCAACTGAAAGAAGCCAGAGCCGCGCGTACGTCCGCACCGTATCGCGCCCCGTCGAGCCCGACAATGATGACAGGTCGACGAGCCGTGGCCAGCAACCGCCGGGCTTGCTCCACTGTGGCCTCGTCCCTAAGTGAGTACGCAGGGAGAGAGGGAGCGGGGTCGCCGGGCACGGTGGGGTCGAAGGTGAGGTGGACGCCGCCCGCGGGGCCGGTGAGGGCCAGGCGGGCCGCCGCCACGACGACCTTCACTGGGTCGGCGGTTCCGAGAGTGCCGCTGTACTTGGTGAGCGGGGCCGCCACGGCTACCTGGTCCAGCCGCTGGTGGGCAGTACGGTCGGCGTTGGCGTAGGAGACGGTGTCGCTGATCAGCAGCAGCGGGAAGCGGTCCAGCGTCGCCTGCGCGAGGCCGTTGGCTGCGCTGGTCAGTCCTGGGCCGCGCGTCACAACGGCAACCCCGGTCGTACCGGTGAGTCGTCCGTAGCTTGCGGCCATGATGCAGGCCGCGGTCTCGCCGTGCGTGAGCACAAAATCGATGCCGAGTTCCTGTGCGCAACCGATCATGTCAAGGTTGGGACCGCCTCCGGGCATGCCGAAGATCTTGTGGACGTCGGCCTCCTTCAGACCTTGCGCGAGGGCGCGAGCGAGTTCGCGGGGCACTGTCAGTCCAGCAACTCGACCGAGACGAACCGGATGTCGGCCTCGCCAGCATTTTCAAAGTCGTGAAGTCTCGGGCCGTCCGCGGTGTCCTCGAAGTAGTTGGTGTCCCCGACGCCGTACTCGCGGGTGATCATGCTGCTGTCAGCGGCGCGCCGCTGGCCGGTGCCACCATCGACGACGGTCCGTGGTCCCGCCGAGTGTGGGCGTGGAACGGGCCACGTTCCTCAGCCTTCATTTTCACCTCCCAGACCTGGATGGTCGCGTTCTCAAACCAGAGCTGGCTCCCCATATCGCGGTTGCTGGGGGCATCACCCAGCTCGTCCACGAAGCTATTCAGGTCGAAGGTGGTGGTCTCGAGAATGCGCCTTCTCACGGGGTTCCTCCTGGGACGTTGGTGCGTCTGATCCGTTCGGGTCCGAGCCGGTTGTCGTAGAAGTCGGAGCCGAGGTTGTGGAAGCGTGCTTCGGAGTCGGACGATGGGTGCCGGACGATGACCACGAGGGAGCGGCCGACCGCGACGATGGCCATATTGTTCCCGAACCGGCAGACGATGCCTAGGTAGCGCTCGTCAAGGAAGGTGTCGGTCTTGCCTGCCGCGAGCGGCTTCGCCCAGCACTCGGGCCAGGTACGGGGGGTCGCCGTGGCCGGGGGCGCCGGTGCCCTTCCTGCATCCTGGACTCCTTGGCCCCCTGGTCGGTCTTGGGCCACGAAGCCAGGTGCGCAGGAGACCGGAAGCGGCTAAAGTCCAACCCGAACTCCGCGATGATCACATTGTTGCAGTGCGTCCAGTACCCAGGATCTCATCGAGACATCCCCCCGCTAGAGGTCGGCTCGACCGGTCTGGCACGAACGGTTGTGGCGATGTCCTGGCCGGGGCGGCCGCCGGGGACGGGCTCGCCGTCACACATGCCCGCGTGGGCTTCTTGGCCCGGAACTGCTCGACGAGCTGCCAACGGCCCTCAGCACGCTGACGCCCTGATCCGTCTAACACCCGCAGTGCAGGTCGAGACCTACGGCTGGCGCACCGAGCAGGCACACCTCTACGGGATCGGCGCCCTGCGCCACGTGTAGCCCGGCTGGACCACTGTGCGTTCATCCTTGGCCGCCATGACGTGGTGGTCGTTGTCTGGGCCGATGTCTGTCCCGCAGGGGCTGGCGCGGCCGGCGTGACGGGTGGGATGCTGCCGAGTCCATTGCAGGCGATCTGCTGCTCAGAGCCCACCCTTCGACGGCCACTGGCCGGATCGCGCAGGGGGTCCGGCCTGACCCTTAGGAGAGACGCGACATGACGACAGCACTGCGCCCGCCGGGCGTCGTACAGCACGCCATGTCGATCGCCGGCCGGCCGGCGACGTCGGTGTCGGGCCGCACCTACACCTCGACCGACCCGTTCACCGGCGAGCCCTGGGCGGAGGTCCCAGACGCCGGAACGGAGGACGTCGATGCGGCGGTGCGCGCGGCCCGTACCGCCTTGGAGGGGGAGTGGGGGCGGCTGACGGCCACCCAGCGCGGCCGGCTGCTGCACCGGCTGGCCGAGCTCATCAGCCGTGACGCCGAGCGGCTGGCCGAGCTCGAGACCCGCGACAACGGCAAGCTGCTGCGCGAGATGTCGGGGCAGATGGCCTATCTACCTGAGTGGTACCGCTACTTCGGCGGGTTGGCCGACAAGCTTGAGGGCTCGGTCATCCCGACCGACAAGCCCAACTACCTCGTCTACACCCGGCACGAGCCGGTTGGCGTCGTGGCAGCCATCACGCCGTGGAACTCCCCGCTGCTGTTGCTGACCTGGAAGCTTGCCCCGGCGCTGGCTGCGGGGTGCACCGTGGTCGTGAAGCCGAGTGACTACACGCCGGTGAGCACGCTCGCCCTCGCCGACCTGGTCGTGGAGGCCGGCTTCCCGCCCGGCGTCGTCAACGTCGTGACTGGCTGGGGTCCGCAGGTCGGCCAGGCACTCACCACCCACCCCGGGGTGGACAAGATCGCGTTCACCGGCTCGACGCAGGTCGGCAAGCTCATCGCGCGCGCCGCCGCGGACAACCTCACCCGCGTCACGCTCGAGCTCGGAGGCAAGTCAGCGCAGGTGGTGTTCTCCGACGCCGACCTGGACGCCGCCGCCAACGGCATCATCGCGGGGGTGTTCGCAGCCACCGGTCAGACCTGCATGGCCGGCTCTCGCGTCGTCGTGCACCAGGACGTGGAGCAGGCGTTGGTGGAAAAGGTCGTCGCACGGGCGCGTTCGATCACGATCGGCGACCCGCTCGACCCGGAGACCGAGATGGGGCCGGTGGCGACCGCCAAGCAGTACGACACCGTCCTGAGCCACTTCGCCAGCGCCCGCGAGGACGGCGCCACCATCGCCTGCGGTGGGGGGCCGGTCCAGCGGCTCGGTGGCTGGTTCGTCGAGCCGACGGTGCTCACCGGCACCACCTCCGGCATGCGCGCGGTCCAGGAGGAGATCTTCGGCCCGGTCGTGGCGGTCACGACCTTCCGGGACGAGGACGAGGCGGTCCGGCTGGCCAACAGCACGCAGTTCGGCCTGGCCGGCTCGGTATGGACCAAGGACGTGCACCGGGCGCACCGCGTCGCCGCGCGGCTGCGTGCCGGCACCGTCTGGGTCAACGCCTACCGGGTCGTGAGCCCGCACGTGCCGTTCGGCGGCTTCGGAAGCAGCGGCATCGGTCGCGAGAACGGTGTCGACGCCGTCCGCGAGTACACCGAGACCAAGGCCGTCTGGGTAGAGCTCACGGGCGCGACCCGCGACCCGTTCACCCTGGGATGACAGGCCCCTGACGGTTGCGGGCATGGTCGAGATCGACCCGGTCGTCGCCGGTCCGTTGCCGCGGTCAGGTGCTGACCGACTACGGCCGTGTGCCCGCGTTTCGCTGATCGCCGGCCGGCACGTTGCGGTTCTGGTCATCCCACAAGGCGTGAGCGGACAGCGCGGTGCACAACCGACCATCAACGGTGCGGTGGCGACGACACGGATCGGCCAGGTGACGGACGAGTTACAGTAGAACCTCCCACCGACAGAACCGCCAGTGCGCAGCTACGCCGGGACGAAGCGCTTGTTGAGGTACTGGGCGATTGCCTCGCGTTCGTCGCTGCCGAGTGTCCCTGGTTGCTTCATGAGCTTGGCCAGGCCGCGGCGACCGACCAGGGGAACGCCGCCGATGGTTTCCCCGAACCAGGGCAGTTCGGTGCCGACGAAGCACAGCGCGCCGCGCACCGGGATGTCCGCACCGACGCTCGCGAGGGTCTCGCCTACGACGACCACCTGCTTGCTAAGCCCGTCGAGCAGGCTGGACTTGTCCCGGCCGTTGATGAACAGCGTCTCGACCCGGGGGCTGAACAGGCCACCGGTCCGGCGGACCTGCAGAGCTCCCTGATGCGTTTTCGCATCCACCACCCAGACGCCTGTGGGAGTGACGACAAGATGGTCGATGTTGGCGTTGCTGGCTCGACCATCCGGCCGCAGCATCCGACGGTCGTGCAGCGCAATAGCCTGATCGCTGCTGAGCTCATCGAGCTTTGCGGCTACGGCCCGCTCGCCCTGTGCGCCCTGGGCCCAGACGCGGGTACGAACAGGTTCGTTCGTTAAGGCCAACAGGAGCCCACCGAGACGAGGGTGGCGGCTGCGGACAGCCGCCTCACGTCGTTGGGACCTACGGTCGTACTCGCGCTGCGCCGACAACTTTGCGGGGGCTGTGACACTCGGAGCGCTCGACACCAGGAGCGGAGGCCTTGCTTGGGGCTCCGTGGCCGACACCTGCACATCGTCGGCAGCCTCGACATTCGCCGCTGCGGTGGCCACGGCAGCAGAGGCTGGGGGCACCACCTGGGCCTGCTGCGCTGGCGTGCAGGACAGACAGTGCACGGTGCGGCCGACGGCGTCCCAGGCTGCTTTCGTGCCTACAACGAGCTCGGCGCGGCAGGTGTTGCATCTGCCCGGGCGGCGGAGCGCGAGAACCTTCACCTGGTCATCATCGGACCGACGATGGCGGTCGCTGAAGGGAGAATGGCCTACCTGTCATGACGACGGCTGGTTCAAGCTCGCGAGCTGGGCGCGTTCAGCGACCAGCGGCTGGCCAGGGGCCCAGCTCGTTGCGGCGCCCAAGCGCCCGGTCCTGCACATACCGCTCATGGGGATCTGGGTCCTGGTCGCACAGCCAGCTGGCACTCACCACGCTCGTCGATCTGGGAGAAGGCTCTGCCCGGGCGGGTGTCCCGACCGGCTTCGCCGACCTCGACACGGTGACCGGCGGGATGGCGCCGGAGCTCCTTGAATCGTCACGGGATTGGGGAAGAGCGTGCTCGTCACCGACCCGACGCGGTCGGCGGACGCGCGCAGCGGACGGCCTAGCTCATGGTCAACCGCCAAGAGTTGGCCGCCGATGACCGCCCGGGGTGCGCCCGACACCGACTGTAAAAAGACCCGAAGCAACCGGTCTCGCTAGGCCCTAACTACCGGTTGGCCGAGTGTGCATCTCGGTGAGCTCAGTCCAGAAGGGAACAGGCCGGGCATGATTGACCATCTGGTCGACGTTGCGCTTGCCGGCCCAGTGTTTTACGTAGTGCGTGATGTCTCGGGCGATGATGATGGTGTCGTTGTGGAAGTAGGAGAACACCGGGCTGCCGCTTCTCGCCGGAGCGCTGAGCACGTATCGCCAGGCGTGCAGTGGGACAAGCGCCGGCGCCGCCGCCGCCCCGCGCACCGCAGTTCGGACAAGCTGCTCCGCGTCGTCTGGTCGGGGTCCCCACGAGTCGAGCCACAGGTGTCCGGCTGCGGCGGCCGCTTGCTGCTCCCGCGATGGCATCGATACCAGCTCGCGCAACTCGTCGCTGTTGCCGTGGCGCCAGTCTGGCCAGTCCTGACCGGTGGGCAACACCTCAGACAGCAGGGCACGGTGGTCGGGCGCGAAGGTGAAGTCGTAGCGGACCTCGACCTCCGAGAGCTCGCTCCTTGTCAGGCCGGGCGTGACGCGACCGTGTCGGCGCAGCAACTGGGCCGGGGTCATGTGCGCGACCGGCGCCGGGCCTTGTCGTACTCCTCGGTCAGTCGTGTTCGCAGCGGCGCGTTTAGCAGGGCCAGCCGCGCAGGGTCGCTGTTGCTGGCGATGTCGGCGTCCAGCTTCAGGCGACGCGCTAGCTCGCAAGCGCGTAAGCGGGCGTAGTAGACCTGTTCCGGCTCGCCTGCACGCTTTGTCACGAGGTGAACGATGAGCAGGGTGGTGGGCGCGAACCTGAGGTCCAGCAGGTTCTCCTCGGTCACGGCCGTGTCCTCGACAACGTCGTGCAGCAAGGCAGCCGCCTGCTCGTCTGGGTCGGCGCCGTAGGCGACGGCCCGCGCGTGCACATCCGTCAGGTGCCCGGCGAAGTAGTCATTGCGCGCCTTGTCGACCTGATGACGGTGCGCGGCCTCGGCGAGTCTTTTTGCCCCGGTGATGAGGTCCGGCTCGTTGAGGAGCCGACTAACTATAGTCGGGTCTGGCAGGTGGATCAGTGCGTGCCCCACGGTCAGTGCCTTGTCGGTCGGCGGGTGATCGGTCTGAGCCTGGCGGCTATCGGCCACGACGTCCAGCACGCCGGCCACCGCGTACCCGGTGTGCGATGAGCGCAGAAGTGGCGCTTCGGCTGCGGAGCGCCGACCGAGCTACAGGAGGTGTGAATGCAAGCGAGACTGCTGGCACAGCAGATGCCGCTCGTGCTCCGCCGCACGGTCAGCGTGATCGGCCTGCCTCGCGAGGCAGTCGCCGCCGGCTGCCCGCCGTTAGGCCCTGAGGCGGATCAGTAGGACGAGCAGGAGGATGCCGCCGAGGACGAAAGCCAGCTCGCCCAGCGTCATCGCTTGCTCCTGCGCCAAAACAGGCCCGTCCTTGGCACCCGCACGGTGGTCGTGCGACGGCGGCGGGAGCCGCGGTTCAATCGGACTGGGCCGAGCCCCACTGAGCCACGTCAGTCATCTGCGGCCTCCAGCTTGTCCTCGAATGCGATGCTGCCGCCGTGCACCGCTGCCATGAGTTGGCCGACGCTGTCGGCGGTCTCCCCTAGTTCGTGGCATACCGCCGTCAGGTACCCCGGTGCCAGCGGCTCGATGGGTAGGAAGGCCTCGATCTGCAGCGTGGTGTCTGACAGGAACATCCGGCAGTGCATGAGCCGTTCGTTCGTCGCGTTGATCGCGCGAAGCACGGGAGCTGTTCCTTTGAGCCCGATCACGACGTTGGACCAGATCTTCATCATGTGTCCGTCGCGCCCGACGGACAGGTAGTACGCGGCCGTTCCGTGCCGGAACGGGTAGTCCCCGTCGCTGTCCTGCTGGACCTCGTGCAGATCCATGCCCTCCCGCAGCATCCGCTGCAGGTGGGAGTGCGCCATCTGTGTGTAGCTCAAGCCCGACCCCTCTCCTATGGGTACACAATCGCAGAGAGGTACGACAGTTTCGGGGTCAAAAGACCCACTGCTCGGCCGCGGAAAGTCGCTTGGCGACGCCGTCGCCGCCGACTGTTCGGAGCTGCTCGAGATCACCCACCACGACCAGCTGGGTGCGCGCTCGGGACAGCCCGACGTACAGCATCTCCTTCGCCCGAGCCGGGTCGCGGAAGCCGTCCACGGCAAGGACGACGACCTGTCGCTCGAGCCCCTTGAACCCGAGGACGTGCCCGTAGAAGACGTCGGCTTCGGCGAAGAAGTCGTCCCAGGACCCCTGCTGCCCACGGTGCTCGACCGCCTGCGCGTGGACCGGGTGGCGGTGGTATGTCGTCAGCAGCGCGATCTGACCGCCGTCCCAGTCGTCCAGTAGCACGTCGACCGCCGCGTCGGCGCGTTCGACCGCGTCCCCGGCCGAGGACTGCACGAACCGCACCGGTGGACCCTCCAGGCCGCGGTACTTCGCCTGATCGCTCGTGAGGCTGCCGAACACCTGCGCGATCCGCTTGGTGTTGCGGATGTTGGTCGTGAGGACGTACGGCTCGTTGCCGATCGGTGCCTGCGAGGTACGGGCGAACACCCGCTGCGCCTCGTCGAGGAACACGAACAGCCCGCCCGCGGCTGGGTCACGCAGGCAGGAGACGAGCGATGGCCACCACAGCTCACCGAAGTCCTGCGCCTCATCGACGACCACGGCGTCGAACAAGTCCTGCGGCCGCTGCCCGCGCGCCAGTTGTCCGAGCGCCAGCGGGAGGCGGCGCTCGTAGTAGTCGCTGTCATCCTCGGCGCCTTGCTCCGCGCCCCACAGCAGCGGCAGGTCGTGGAACAGGCCGACGTACGCCGGCTGCTTCGGCCACGTCGCGCTGACCCGCTGCAGGAACCGCCCGAGCCCCCGCGAGTAGCACATGAGCGCCACCCGCTTGCCGTCGTTGGTGAGCCGGCGAGCCTGCTCCAGCGCAAGCCAGGTCTTGCCGGTCCCGGCGCCGCCGATGACCGACAGGCGCCGGTGGTACCGGAAGCTGTCCAGCACCGCGGCCTGGTCGCGCGTGAGCTGGTTGACCCGCTGCTCATGCTCCTCGGCCAGCGACAGCAGCGACGCCTGGCCGGGCAGCTGGGCGACGAGCAGGCTCAGCATCTGCTCCAGACCATCTGGCGTGAGCGGCTGGTGGCCGTCCCCGTGCCGCTCGACCGCCGCACGCACCGCGCCCCCGGCGTTGCGCAGGTCGTCCTTGTCCAGGACCAGCGAGCGCGGCATGTCGGGGGCATCGAACGACGCCGCCAGGACCATGTGCGGGAACGCGACGACATGAGCCGTACGAGCCTTCCCCGCGTCCGCGCGTTGACGGGCCAGGTAACGCTGCAGCACATGCCGGCAGTCGCTCGCCTGCGTCATCGGGTTGCCCATCGGGCGCGGCGCGTGCCCCGCCTTGGTCTGGAACCAACGGCCGGCACCGTCTCGTTCCACCCGGCCACCCTTGACCTCGACGACGCAGGTCCCGACGCCCGGCCACGCCACGACGAGGTCCGCTTCGTACTCGCGGTCCTCCTCCACCAGCCACACCGAGTGCAGCAGCGCGACGTCGTCCGGCAACTGGTCGCGCAGCGCCTCCCAAACGGCCCGCTCGCCGTGTCGCCCGTCGACCCACTCCGGTGACGGCGGCAGGAGACGGGGCACGTAGGCAGCCTGACACGCGGCAGCAGCCGCATGTCGTTCCGTAGGACTTGTCCCGCGGGCGAGCTTCCGCAGCCCATCCCGCGACCGGACATCGGCCTCTGCCCGCGCCGAACGGTCGTACCGCTCGTCCAGCATCCGAAGTCCCATGCCGGGCGACGCGGTGGCTGGTCAGTCCGCCCGGCTGCGTCGGGTCGCCGAACGACGCTGGTCCTGGCGGGCACGGTGCGCGTGTCGTTCGTCGCGGGTCATGTGCCGGTACACCGCTGCGGGTCGGCCGACGGTGCCGGTCCGTTCGGCGCCGGTGGGGGTGAGGTATTCGGAGAAGGTGCGGCGGAAGGTGTCCTTGACGAGTTCGGTGCCAAGGACGGCCTGATGGACCCGTTGCAGGTCCGACAGGGTGAACTCGGTCCCGAGCAGCCGGTAGGGGTCGGCCTTGCGCTGGTAGGACCTGCGGGCCCAGTCGACGGCTGCGTCGACGATCGCGTTGTGGTCGAACGGCAGCCTGCGTTGCCGTCCGGGTAGCTGCGGTCGGGTGCCGATCACCGGCGCGAGGATGCGGGGCCCCGCCAGCTCCAGCCGCTGCGCCGGGGCGATGTCGGCGTGCGCGACGCTGATGACTCGGCCGCGTTCGTCGCGGTCGAGCGCGTCGAAGACCTGCAGCTGGCGGGGGTGCGCGCCGGTGACGCCGCCCTTGTCGCGTAGGGCGCGCCGGGCTGCGTCGGCGAGCAGCTCCTGGATGCCCACCATGACCCCGGGCAGGCACCACTGCCCGGCCGCGAAGCCGTCCTCGGGCTGGTGGAGCAGCACCGCCAGCTGGCCGCGCCGGCCTTCCCAGAGCACGGTGAGCAGCGCGACGTCCACCGCAAGCGTGGGGTGCGGGTAGTCGGCCAGGGTCTTGCCGGAGCTGTCAATCCACATGCTTGCCATGTTAGCGCAAGCCTGCTTTTATTGATTGGCGCACTTCAGCGCGAGTTACGAGAGGGGGAGCTCATGAGGCTCCTGGACCTGCACCTGGGGCGGCCGCTGACCCGCGGCGCCCTGACTGTCTTCCCGATCTGGAACGGCCACGCCGTCACCGCACGCGGCTACGACCTGGCCGGCAGCGCTCTGAGCGTCACCGAGCGCGCCGGCTCCGCTGTGGTCGAAGAGCTCGTCGTCACCAACGGCGGCGCCCGACCGGCGCTGCTGCTGGAAGGGGAGCTGCTCGAGGGTGGGCAGCAGCACCGCGTGGCGAGCCGCACCATGCTGGTGGCGGCTGGGCAGTCGCAGGTGCTCGACGTGCGCTGCGTCGAGCAGGGCCGCTGGTCGGGCGCTGACCGCCACGCCCGGTCCGGCCGGCGGGCGCCGCTGAGCGTCCGCGCCGCGCAGGGACAGAGCGCGACCTGGGACCGGGTGGGTCGCTTCGAGCAGCGCTACGGTGACTCCCCCACCCGTTCACTGCTGGACGCCACCCGCGACGTGTCGGAGCGGGCCCGGCAGCTCGTCGCCGGCATCCAGCCGCTGCCGTACCAGAGCGGCGCGCTGCTGTGCGTGGCCGGCCAGCCGGTGCAGGCCGAGGTGTACGACTCGTGGCGCACCCTCGGCTCGGTCTGGGACGCGCTGCTGCAGTCCGCCGCCCTGGACGCACTGGACCTGCCCGCAGAGCCGACCCCCGGCCGGCGCGCCCGGCGCTTCCTCGACCGGGTCAGCGCCGTACCAGTCGCCGAGTCCGACGACGGCCTCGGCACCGCGCTGCGCGGCCGCTCGCCGTACGCCCGGCTCGACGCCCTCACCTGGCGGGGCCGGGCTGTGCACACCGTCGCGGTCAACCCGCGTCACGAGCTGGTGGCCGCCTGATGCACCTGGACGCCAAGCAGTCCGACCGGGCCGTCGGCGTCATGCTCGCCAGCGCCGCCGGCGACGCCCTCGGTGTCCCCTACGAGTTCGGGTCCCGCCAGCTCGACGAGCCGCAGATGCTCGGCGGGGGCCTCGGCGGCATCGCCCCCGGATAGTGGTCGGACGACACCGAGATGGCCTGCGCGATCGCGCTAGTGACCGCGACCGGCGCGGACCTGCGCACCGAGCCGGCCCTGGACGCCATCGCAGCGCAGTTCTGCCGCTGGTACGCCGACGGCCCACCTGATGTCGGCACGCAGACCCGGGCGGTGCTGTCCCAGCAGCCGACCAGCGCCGCCGCGATGCGCGAGCGGGCCGCGCAGCTGCACTTGCAGACCGGCCGGACCGCCGGGAACGGCTCGCTGATGCGCACCGGCCCGGTCGCCCTCGGCCACCTCGGCGACAGCGACGCCATCGCCGAGGCGGCGAGGGCCGTCAGCGCCCTCACCCATCACGACCCGCGGGGCGGCGAGGCCTGCGTGCTCTGGTGCCTGGCCATCGACCTGGCCGTCCGCACCGGCCGGCTCGACATACGCATCGGGCTGCCGCACATCGACGCCGACTTCTGGACTCCGCTGCTCGACGAGGCCGAGACCGTCGCTCCGTCGAACTATGCGCACAGCAACGGGTGGGCGGTGGCTGCGCTGCTCGCCGCCTGGTCGTCGCTATCGCAGACCACCAACCTGCGCGAAGCGCTGATCCTCGCCGTCCAAGGCGGCGGTGACACCGACACGGTCGCGGCGATCACCGGCTCCCTCGCCGGCGCCGTCTACGGAGGCAGCGCCGTACCGTTCACGTGGCGGCGCACGCTGCACGGCTGGCCGCAGCTGCGCGGCCGGGACCTGATCCGACTGGCCTACCTGACCGCCCACGGCGGCCAAGCCGGACCAGACGGCTGGCCAGGCGGGGATCGCCTCATGTCCTACGACGGCGCTGACACCGTCACCGTCGCGCACCCCGACGACCCCGGGGTGCTGCTCGGCGCCGTCGGTGCCCTGCAGCCGGGGACCGCGGACGCGGTCGTCAGCCTCTGCCGCCTCGGCGCGAGCCAGGTGCCGCTCGACGGTGTCGCACCCGAGGACCACCTCGAGGTGTGGCTGGTCGACGCCGACGACGCCAACAACGACCTGCCCTTCGTCCTGCAGGACGCCGCCGACGCGATTCGGCAGCTGCGCAGCGAGGGCAAGACCGTGCTGCTGCACTGCGTGCACGCTCACACCCGCACGCCGGTCGTGGCCGCCCTGTACGGGGCCCTCCGCACCGGCGACTCCAACCGCGCCAGCCTCGAGCGGGTACTCGCCGTCCTGCCGATCGCCAACCCCCGACCGTCCATAGCCGCAGCGCTCGAGGAGCTGTAGTAACGATGACCGCTAGCCCGCCAAGCCCGCCGTCCAGGCAACCCTGACCGATCTGGGCGTCACGCCCCGGCTGGCTGGTCGACGGACTCAGGGCCGCCTGTCGACAGCGCCCGCCTTCCGCGGGTATTTCCGACCCTGGTGAGAGCGGCGCGGTCTCGGATGAGGAGATAGTCGGATGACGCCATGGCTGGTGACGACGAACGTCGGCGCAGGTCCCGGTGGGAGCGCCGCTCGCACCGCAGGGATGGCCGCTTGGGCCACCTCAGTTCTGGAACGGGGGCCGGCTCTCGTCTGCGCTCAAGAGGTCCCGGCCACCGACTGGCTGAACGTCTGGACAGACGCCGGATACAGGCCGTGGTGCGGGCCCGATCGCGGCTGGAAGGTGCGCTCCGCGCTCCTGACCCGACCCGACCTCGAGTTCACCGCCATCGATTTCCCGAACAGGACCTACCACGGTAGCTATGTCGCGGCGGCTCGCGTGACGACCCGTCGTGGACCTGTGACGGTCGCCAGCGTGCAGGCCAGTCCCAACCAGGCCGAGCCCGAGAAGTACGGCTGGTCCGGTCCGGTCCCCAGCCGGCGCGACGGCGGTGACGACCCTCGCTACGTAGGTCGACGACTGTGGGACTCCGACCTCCTCCTCAGCACCCTCGCCGGCCTCGCCGCGTCCGGTCCGCTCCTGGCTGCCGGTGATCTGAATGAGGCCGAGGCACACGATCTAGATCCTCGTTCTGATCATCATGGGACCTGGGGTAAGGAGTACTTCGAGCGGCTGTCCACCGGCGGGCTGACCGATCACCTCTCGCAGAGCTGGAGGGGGGAGCGCCCGACTCGGGGCAGGCTGCAACTCGACCGGCTGATCGTCAACAGCAGCGGCCGGTCCTACGTCTCGGACGACCAGCCGGAGATCGATAAGGCCTGGGCTGCACCGGCTGCTGCCGCTCGCCTGTCCGACCACGCGGCAATCTGGGTACGCCTCACCGATGACTGGAGCCTCTGATCATGGCATCTGTGTGTCCGGCGTGTCAGGAGCCCGCGTCGAGTACCTGGGTGGCACCGACGACGCGAACAGCCGACTGCGTTGATCGTGGTGTGAACACGAGTGGACCCACGGCGGCGAGCAGCCCGCACCTAAGTCTGGAGTGCTCACCTACGAGCAGGCGAAGGCCGGCTTCGCCCGTCCTCCGTGTCACCTGAAGCAGCCGCGCGTGTCGATCGACTCAAGGCGACGTTCCTGACCGATCACCCCAACCCGATCCCCAAGCAGCGGCGTACTGGGACCGCTATCAGCAGCTCTTCAGCGCAACGGGCCTACCGACAGCGCCGCCGGCTGACTTGAAAGTCCTTCGCCAACATCAGCACCGGGGCGAATCCGGGCAACATGTCAGTGTTCAACCGCGCCTGGAACAGGCCGGGAGAGGAAAGCGCCGCGGACCGCTTCCGCAGGTCGTGCAGTACCTCCTGCGCGGTCCCGACGAGGTGCCGCCTGAGGCTCGCTTAAGCAGGCTGATCGATCGCGAGGACAACGTCGGCATGACCGGCTTTCGCGAGAGCCTGGGTGACCAAGGTCCTGTGCATCGTCGAGCCGGAGCGGTTCCTTCCCATCCTCATCTACTCCAGCGAGGCCGGCGGCAAGCGTCAGAGCGCCGAGTCCGTCTTCGGCCGCAGCCTCCCGCCGGCGGCGAAGACGTCCATGACCCGCGGACGACTGGCCTGCTGGAGCAACGACCTGCTCGTCCGAGCCCCGGGGACGGGTTCGTGGACTTGCAGCACGCCTCGTCCTTCCTGTGGTGGCCCAAGGACCAGATGCCAGTCCCCAGGTGACCTCGCCCTAGTGGTCATGGGTGTTAGTCCTTCGGGGGTCAGGCCGCGCTGAGTTGCTCGTGGGTGACGAGGCGTTCGAGGTAGGCGTTGAGGTTGGCCTTGGTGTAGCGCCAGTCGAAGGGGTTGGCGGTGGCGTTGTAACGCTTTTCGAAGGCCAGTAGCCGCTGGGCGAGGGCTGCGAGGTCGGTGAAGTTCGCGGGCTTGATGACCTTTCGCTGCACGATCGAGAAGAAGATCTCGATCTGGTTGAGCCAGGAGGCTTGGATCGGCAGGTGCACGAGCACGGCCTTGGGCCAGGCCTTGCGCATCCGATCGATAGAGGCTTGCCCGGCGTGCGAGGAGCCGTTGTCGACGACCCAGAACACCCGTCGTGCTGAGGCGTACGGCTCTTGGGTCATGACCTGCTCGACGAACTCACCGAACGGGACGATCCCGGTGCTGGGGGCGCAGCGGCCCATCACGGTGGCGTGGTGCACGTCCAGAGCGGCGAGGTAGGCCAGGGTGCCGCCGCGCCGGTACTCGAACTCGACCCGCCGGGTCCGTCCCGGTCCGGGTGCCAGGTCCTGGTGGCAGCGGTGCAGGGCTTGGAGCTGGGACTTCTCATCGGCGCTGATGACGTACTCGTCCCGGCGCAGCCGCCGGCCTTGCCAGCGACGGTCATACAGATCCAACGCCCGCGCTGCCTTCCGCGCGAAGTCCGGGTCGCGGGGGAAGATCCACGACCGGTGCTGCCACGGCTTGATCGCATCAGCAGCAAACCAGCGCCGCACGGTGGAGCCGGACAGCGTAGCGGTGATGCCCCGCGTGACAGCCTCTTCGGCGAGATCAGTGCTGGACCAGCGTGACAGCGGGACCCCGTGCTCGGCCGGTAACGAGCAGGCCAGGGCCTTCACCTCGGCCCTGACCGTCGCGGCGAACACCGGCGGACGACCCGAACGCGCCCGGTCCGTCAGGCCCTCTAGCCCCGGCCTTTCAGCCTGGATCCACCGCCCCGATTCTTGAGCGGCGCTGACGGCGTTTGATGATCTTGGTCGGCGGTCGGGCGTGGGTGATCGGCCGGTCTGTCCGGCTCTTCCACTTCAGGTCTCAGTTTGGGCC
>JAABUJ010001668.1_pt1 | contig 31021 bp, 33 predicted proteins | sample 5559131 | NCBI WGS metagenome assembly JAABUJ01 (sample SAMN10711875, study PRJNA513366) | rock metagenome | isolation source: Antarctica rocks | place: Antarctica: Victoria Land, Mt New Zealand nord | collected 2016-01-07
GCCCAAGCGCACGGTCAGGTCGAGCGCCGCCTCATAGTCCACGGTTTTGAATGTTCTACTCATGCTTCCTACTGTACCACCGCGCGCGGGATGGAGAGCCCGCTTCTCTCCGACAAACTGCTAGGTCGGCCATAGTCGAGACCAGGCCGCCCCCGCCGTAGAGGTCGAACGAGGCGTCGACGCGCGCGAGGTCCAGGCCCGCGTAATATTGGTGAGCGCGCGGCGGCTCGCCGGGCGGCGCCGGTTCGAGCGTTTCCAGGTACGTGTGGGCGAGACCGAGCCGGTCGAAGCGGAGCAGCGAGCGGCCGGCCGCTGACCCGCTCGATGATCGCGCCGAGCAGAATGTAGCCGGTGTCGGAGTAGTGGTAGGCCGCGCCGGGCGGGCCATACGGCCGCCCGTGCGTCAGGGCGAAGCGCACCTGCTCCAGACGCGACCAACGGTGCGCGGGCCCGGCCCGCACTGCGGCGTCGTAGGCGTCCGTCTCGGCGTAGTCGAAGAGGCCGGATGTTTGTTGCAACAGCTGGCGCGCCGTGATGCGGTCGGGTCGGTAGCCGCCGTGCGCGAGCAGCATCGTGTACGTGGCGGGGAGGTAACGCGCGATGGGCGCGTCGAGGGCGAGCCGACCCCGCTCGACCAGGCGCAGCACGACAGCGGCGGTGAACGTCTTGGTGACGCTGGCGACGCGCACGGCGGCTCCGGGAGCGAGCCGGCGACGCGTGGCGCGGTCGGCGCGGTCGGCGAGGCCGGCGGCGCCGCTCCAGGAGAGGCCAAGGCGCGGGGCCTCGACGCGCAGCAGCATGCCGGGGATGCGCGGCGATGTCGCCGCTGTCTGGTCGAGCACGCGCCGCAACTCCCCCGCGGGCGCCGACGCCGCTGTGCGGGCGCCGACGCCGCTGTGCGGGCGCCGACGCCGCTGTGCGGGCGGCTGCCGTCCTTCTCGGAGCGACGAGGGCGAACGGCCAGGTACGTGAGCAGCAGGGCCGCGCGCATGGGGACCAGCAACCCTGCGGCGTGGTCGTAGCGCGCCACCGCGCGGCCGAGCCTGGAAAAGTCGCCAATCGTGAGCATCATCCCTCGGGCTCGTCCCGTGACACTCCCCCGTCGTCCGTGACCACCAGCGCGCCCACCCTCTGATCGTGGTAGCGCTCGGGCCACTCCACGGCGAGCCGTTCCCAGGTGATCCCCGCATCGGTCGAGCGATAGAGACCCCGGTTGGAGGCCGCGTAGAACACCCCGGGCTCGGACTGGTTGGCGGCCAGCACCGCGATCGTTGTCCCCATCGTATCCGGCAGCCCCTCCCGCGCCTGCCGCCAGGGGGTACGCCCGGTTCGCCGGTACACGGTCGATTCCGCGTGCCTCGGATCGTGCGCGGCGCGCGGCGAGTGGGCGGCGGAGACCACGATGGTGTCGGCGTCGCCGGGGTCCACCGCCACGCTCCAGAGGTAGTGGTGGGCGAGGCCCTCATCCGGCCGCTCCCAGGTCCTCCCGCCGTCGCGGCTCTCGTTGTATCCCCGGCCCGGCGTCCCGAATCCGTCCCCCGCGGCCGAGTACAACTTGTCGGGTGTCCGCGGATGCATCATCAGGGTGTGGGTGTCCAGCGGCCCGTCCGGTACCCGATCCATCCAGGTGTCGCCTCCGTCGAGGCTGCGCACGAGCGCTCCGGCCTCGATGCAGACGTACAGCGTGCCGGCATTCGCCACATCGGGCGTGATCCAGCGGACGTGGTTGGTGTGGGGGCGGGGCGGAAAGCTCCAGGTGGGGGCGGAGGGCAGAGAGCGCATCGCGCGGAGGTCCCGCCAGGTCCCACCGCCATCCTCCGAGCGGAAGAGCGCGCTCGGCTCGGTACCCGCGTAGAGCGCGCCGAACTCTCCCGCGCGCTCGTGCGGGCTCACCGCCACGGCCGTGACGTCCGGGTGCGCGATGCCCTCACCGGCCACGCTCCAGGATGATCCCGCGTCCGCGCTGCGCCACAGCGTGTGGCCGCTGGAGCCGCAGTACACGCGTTCAGGATGGAGTGGATCAACCGCGAGGCAGCGTGGGGATAGGCCCACAAGCTGCGTGTCTGTCTTCCAGGCGCCGTCCCTGCCGCGTGCGACAAGTAGCTCGTCGTCCAGCGCGATTTACATCGTCGTCATGATATGCTCCTTACCCCGAACCCATCCCGTCCGCGCCACACGCGCCGCCAGCGCAGACCATTTGTTGGCCTCCACCTCATTGTATCCCAACAGACCACGCCGGGACCGAACGCGCCTGACCGGCGCCATTGTACGTCCTCCCCTAACAACAGAATCAAGGGGGGCACGTACGGTTTGACCGCAAGATCCCGATAGATTCCGTGTCCGTCGCCTGTGATGATGAGGGAGGAACGATCGATGGACGCCGATTGTCTTGATCTCGTGACCTCACGTTTGCGGTCGTCGGAGCGTTTACCTCGTGTGACCTGGCAACGCGGGCACAACAAGTGAATGGACTTTGGGTAGACAAGGAAAAGGAGAAAGACATGGCACAGGCGAACGGATTTATAGGTAAGGTCGCCCTCGTCACAGGCGGCGGCTCGGGGATCGGCCGGGCCACGGCCCTGGCCTTCGCCCAGGCGGGGGCCAAGGTCGTGATCGCGGGACGGCGCGCCGACGCGGGTGAGGCGACGGTGCGCCAGATCCGCGACGCCGGCGGCGAGGCGACCTTCGTGGCGACCGACGTGACCAGTGAGGCCGCGGTCAAGGCGCTCGTCGCCGCGGCGGTCGCGACCTACGGCCGGCTCGACGCCGCCTTCAACAATGCCGGCGCCCCGGCGCGGTTCGGCCCGCTCACGGACCTGTCCGCGGACGGCTTCGCCGACACCGTCGCCAGCAACCTCACGAGCGTGTGGCTCTGCCTGAAGTACGAGATCCCCGCCATGATCGCCACGGGCGGGGGGGCGATCGTTAACACCGCATCGAGCCTGGGGCACGTCGGCCTGCCCAACATGGCCGCCTACGCCGCCGCCAAGCACGGCGTCGTGGGCCTCACGAAAGCGGCCGCGCTCGAGTATGCCACGCAGGGCATCCGGGTCAACGCGGTCAGCCCCGGCTCCATCGAGACGCCGATGGGCGAGCAGGCCTTCGGCAGCATCGAGAACTATCGGCAGGTGATGGGGCCGGTCCATCCGATCAGGCGCATCGGCCGGCCCGACGAGGTGGCGACAGCCGTGCTCTACCTCACCTCGGACGGCGCGTCGTTCATCACGGGCCAGGCGCTGGGGGTCGATGGGGGCGCGACGGCGCAGTAGCCGGGCGCCGACGACGACACAGCGCCGGAGACGACGAAACTGGCGCCGTTCACAGCGCCGGGGTGAGGCCTACGAGGCGTGCGCTGTCATCCCACAGGCGGTCGCAGCGCGCGATGTTGGTGGTGTGTGGCGCGGTCAGAACCTGCGTGCGTCCCACAAAGAAGCGTCCGGTCACGCCATCGACCTCCGGTGAGGTGGACAGCCACACGGGTGTATCGGCTCCGGCGTCGGGACCGGCCATGAACGGGTTCAGCTGTAGCAAGGAACCGAAGAGCTTCAACACACCACGCGACCCGCGGCCGAGTCCCGTGCCCTTGATGATGCCTGGATGCACGCCGTTCACCGTGATCCGCGTGCCCTCGAGTCGACGGGCGAGGCCGTAGACGAACATAGCGTTCATGTTCTTCGTGCGCCCATACGCGACAAACGGCCGAAAGCTCGGCAGGAGCCCCAACCCGCGTCCGGTCTCGCAACCCAGATCATCTAGGTCGACCGGTACTCTGGCGAGCGCCGCGGGGGCCGCGCCTACGATGACGAAACGCGCCGGCCGCGCGCCGATGGGTTCGATCAACGAGCGCAGCAATAGATACGGTGCGAGATGGTTCGTGGCCAGGGTTCGCTGGATGCCTTCGGACGTGACGTCTCGCATCCCGGCGATGACCGCCGCGTTACTGATCGCCACGTCTGGCACGGGTTCGCGGGCGAGGCGCTCCGCCCGTTCGCGCACATCTCTAAGCAGGGACAGATCCGCCCGTTCAAGTCGCAGATCCGCGTCGGGGACGGCGGCGAGAATCCGCTGCCGCGCCTGGTTCAGCCGTTCGTCGCTGCGACCGACCATGACCACGGTGATCCCGTCCTCCGCCAAGGCGCGGGCAATCGTCTCCCCGATACCGGATGTCGCTCCGGTTACCACGGCTCGTCGTCCCTGGTTCATCCTGTGCTCCTTGTCTTTGACCGGTGGTTGGCCTAAATAAATGAGGATACCCTCACATTGTTATAATATGAGGGTATCTTCGGATTGTCAAGGGGGGGGTATGGAACCGAATGTCCCGGCGCGGCGTGTGCCGCGCCAAGCACGCGCGGAGCGCCGTGTCGCCGCCATCCTCGACGCTGCCGCTGCCCTATTCGCCGAGAGTGGCTACGAGGCGGCGACGGTTACCGCGATGGCCGCGCGTGTCGGCGCGTCGATCGGCTCGGTGTATCAATTCTTCCCCAACAAGGAGGCGATTACCGAGGCGCTGGCGGCGCGGTACCTCGGGCAATTGCGGCAGCTCTACGACACCACGCTGACACCGGAGGCGGCTCACTGGCCCCTGGCGTCGTTGGTCGATCGCCTCGTCGACCCGACCGTCGCGTTCGAGACGGAGCACCCCGGCTTTCGTGCGCTCTTCGAGGGGGCGCAGTCCATGACGCGCCTCCCGGCGACCACGGCCCTGCACGACGAAGTGGTCGGGCGCACCGGCGCCATCTTCGCCGCGCGGAATCCCGCGCTCGACGCGGATCATGTCCGGTTGTATGCGCGACTGACGGTGCAGATCATCAAGGCAACGTTGCCGCTGGCGTTGGAATCGCAGGGGATGATGGAAGCGCGGATCGTTCCTGAGATCAAGGGTGTGTTGTGCGCTTATCTAGCTCCACGGCTTGACGCATCACCAGGACGATGACGGCACGGAGAAAACATTAAGTCGTGCTCAAGCCGCCATCGATCGCCACTATCTGCCCCGTGACCCAGGCCGTCGGGTCGGCCAGGGCCACGATCCAGACGGCGACATCCTCCGGCGTGCCCCGCCGCCCCAGCGGAATGCGCGCGGTTTCGGTGCGCTTGATCGCCGCGATGGCCTCCGCCGGCAGGCCCGCCCGCGCCAGAATCGGCGTGTCGGTGGGGCCGGGGGCGACCGCGTTGACGCGCACGCCGCGCGGGGCCAGTTCCAGCGCCCAGCAGCGCGTCAACTGCTCCAGCGCCGCCTTGCTCGCGGCGTAGTGCGCGGCGCCGGCCGTGGCCTTGTGCCCGTAGGTGCTCGACACGTTGACGATGGCACCGCGCGTGGCCGCCAGGTGTGGCAGCGCCGCCTGGGCCAGCCAGGTCGGCCCCATCACGTTCGTGGTGAAGAGGGTCGCGACCAGGTCGGCCGTCGTGTCCTGCAACGGCGCGGCGGCGAACGCCCCGGCGTTGTTCACCAGGATGTCGACGCGCCCCCACAGCTCCAGGGCGCGGCCGATCACCGCCGGGGCGCCCGCGTCCTGCCCGACATCGGCCGCCAGTGCGACGATGCCATCACCGAGCCGGGCGGTCTCCTCCAGGGGCTCAACGCGACGTCCCACGACCAGGACACGCGCGCCCAGTGCCGCGAAACGGACTGCCGTCGCCCGCCCGATGCCCGAGCCGCCGCCCGTCACGATGGCGACCCGCTCGCGATACGGCGCCATGTCCTCACCGCCCTGTACGCCGATGCTCATGCCTGTGGCCTCCTCTATGCTCATGCCTGTGGCCGCACTCCGCCTTCATGGCGCCGCCCTATCGACCGCCGGCGCGGTCCCCCACCCGGCATGGCCGGGCGCCCATGATGCGCGCGGAACAGGGCGATGCGCTCCCGCAGGCGTGCTTTGGCGGCGGAGAGCGCCTCAATTTGCTCATCGATCTCGGTGAGTTTCGCCTCATAGAGTGTCAGGAGGGCCGCACAGCGGTTAGTGGTCTCAGGGTCCGCTGGCGGCGGGGCGTCCGTCCCCTGACAGTTCACGATGCCGCCGATCTGGTTGATGGACAGCCCGAGCCCCAGGTAGAACTGGATGGCGCGCACCCGCTCCGCCTGCGCGTCGTCAAAGTCGCGGTAGTCGTTGTCGAGGCGAGCGCTGACGATCAGCCCCCGGTGCTCGTAGTAGCGGAGCGACCGCGCACTCGCCCCCGTCCGTCTCGTTAGTTCGCCAATCCGCATAGTCGCCCTCTCCTCGTGCACTGGTGTCTATCAAGCACTCTGTGCACTGGTGTCTATCAAGAACTCTAAACCATGACACCGTGTCAAGGTCAAGGGCCGCACAGAAGGCCGCCCACTTCTGCTGAGGGACGATCTCACGTTTGGGGCCGCCGGAGCGTTTACGTAGTATGACGAGTATAACGCTGCCACCCTTCGAAGAGATCGTGACCACGCATGGGCCGACCGTGCTGCGGGTGTGCCGGGCCGTCCTCGGGCCGCTGGACGCCGATGACGCCTGGTCGGAGACGTTCTTGGCCGCGTTGCGGGCCTATCCGACCCTCAGACCGGATAGTAAAGTGGAGGCGTGGCTGGTCACGATCGCCCATCGCAAGGCCATCGACCAGACGCGCGCCCAGGCGCGCCGTCCGATCACGGTCGACGTCCTCCCGGAACGCCCAACTCCCAGCGAGGCGGACCGGTGGGACGGGGACCTGTGGGCCGCCGTGCACGCCCTACCGCTCAAGCAACGCGCGGCGGTGGCGTACCACTACCTCGCCGGGCTGCCGTACGCGGATGTCGCCGCCATCACCGGGGGCAGTCCGGACGCCGCCCGGAGAGCGGCCGCCGACGGCATCGCCACATTACGCAAGACCTATGGGGAAGGAGGCCCCCGATGATGACCACACACGAGCCACGCGAGCCACATGAGCCGCACGAGCCGCACGAGCCGGAGGCGGGCGACCTATTCGCCGCCCTGCCGGTGATCGACCAGGAGGCGACCCGCCGGCTGCACGGCCGTCTGGTCCGCAGCGCCGCGCAGGCGGGACTCCTCGACGTCGCCTACCGCACCATCGACACCCCCGTCGGCACGCTGCTGCTCGCGGCGACCGCGCGGGGATTGGTGCGCGTCGCCTACGAGCGCGAAGACCACGCGCAGGTTCTTGAGCGCCTGGCCAGGGACATCAGTCCCCGCGTGCTGCACGCGCCGGCGCGTCTCGATGCGGCGGCGCGGGAAATCGACGAATACTTCGCCGGCCTCCGCCAGGCGTTCGACCTGCCGCTGGACTTCAGCCTCGCGCGCGGGTTCCGCCGCCTGGTCCTGACGCGTCTGCCCGCGATCGGCTACGGACAGACCGCCAGCTACGCGGCCATCGCGGCCGCGGTCGGCAACCCCAGGGCCGTGCGCGCGGCCGGGACCGCATGCGCCACCAACCCCCTCCCCGTCGTCGTGCCCTGCCACCGCGTGGTGCGCAGCGACGGCTCAATCGGCCAGTACGTCGGCGGCGTCGACGCGAAGAAGGCCCTACTCACCCTGGAGGCAGCAGCATGACCGTGACCACTATGACCGCGGCCACGACGACGAGCCTGACACGGGCCAGTGAGCGTCTCAAGATGATTGAAACCATTAGGAGAGGGCGATGGCGCAAACGCACAGCGAAACGATGGGACCGGCGCAGGGGCGGCCGATGGGGGGAGAGCCTAACAGGATGGTGGCCCACAGGAGGGATAGGGCTGCCCTCCCCTGGCCGGTGCGCTTTGTGATGCTCGCGGCGATCTGGGGCTCCAGCTTCCTCTTCATCAAGGTCGGCGACGCGGCGCTCGCTCCCGTGCAGGTCACCCTTGGGCGGATGGTCTTCGGCGCCGCCACACTGCTGCTCATCCTCGCGGCGCGGCGCGAGGGACTGCCGCATGCCCCCCGCGTGTGGGGTCACCTCGCCGTGGCCGCGCTCCTGCTCAATGCCTTGCCCTTCACCCTGTTCGCCTACGGCGAGCTGCACACGACCTCGGTGCTGGCCGGCATCTGGAACGCGACGACGCCGCTGTTCGCCTTCCCCCTCGCCCTGCTGATGCTGCGCGAGGAGCGCCCCAGCGCCGCCCGCGCGGCGTCCCTCGCCATCGGCTTCCTCGGGGTCCTGGTCGTGCTCGGCGTGTGGCAGGGCTTCGGCGGCCAGGCCCTCGTCGGCAACCTGGCCTGTCTCGGGGCCGCTGTCAGTTACGGCGTGGGCTTCCCCTATACCAGGAAGTATCTCGCCGGCCGGCCCGAGTCCACCGTCGTCCTGGCGGCGGGGCAATTGCTCTGCGGCACGGTCGAACTCGCCCTCGTGACACCGCTGCTCGCCGGCCTCCCCGCAACTCTGCCACCCATGCACGTCATCGCCAGCGTGGTGGCCCTGGGCGTGCTTGGGACGGGGATCGCCTACATCCTCAACTACGGGCTGATCCGCGACGCCGGGGCCACCGTCGCCGCGACGGTCACCTACGTCATCCCCCTCTTCGCCACTATTGAAGGCGTCATCGTGCTCCGGGAGCCCGTGACCTGGTACGAGCCCGTTGGCGCCGTCGTCGTCATCCTGGGTGTGGCCGTCTCCCAGGGGCGCCTGCGCATTGCTCGCCCCGGTGGAAGGGGTCGCGCATGACACGCGTCACAGCCGATTCCCTGAAGACATAGAGACAGGCCAGTTTGACCGCAAGATCCCGATAGATTCCGTGTCCGTCGCCTGCGATGATGATGAGGGAGGAACGATCGATGGATAGAGACAACGACCGCATGACACGACACGATGAGAGTCCGGCGCCGTTGGATGACGACGCCCGCTGGCAGGCGGTGCTTGGCCGCGATCGGCGCGGCGATGGGCGCTTCGTCTTCGCCGTCCGCTCGACGGGCATCTACTGCCGCCCGTCTTGCCCGGCGCGGCGGCCCCACCGCGCGAACGTCCGCTTCTTCGCCACTTCGGCGGAGGCGGAGCGTGCGAGCTTTCGCCCCTGCCGGCGCTGCCGGCCTGAGGACGCCGCGGCGCCGGAGGCGGAGGTCGTGCGAGGGGTCTGCCGCTACATTGAGGAGCATCCCTACGACCGGGTGACCCTCGCCGCCCTGGGCGCGCACGCCGGACTCAGCCCGTCCCACCTGCAGCGCCTGTTCAAGGCCGCCATGGGGATCACGCCGCGGCAGTACGCCGAGGCTCGTCGCATGGATCGCTTCAAGGCGGAGATCAAAGGGGGCGACGCCGTGAGCGGTGCGCTGTACGGTGCGGGCTATCGGTCGAGCAGCCAACTCTACACACAGGCGCCGGCGCGTCTGGGCATGACCCCGACCACGTATCGCAAAGGAGGCATCGGCATGGACATCACCTACACGACCATCGATAGTCCCCTCGGCTGGCTGCTGGTGGCGGGGACGGAGCGTGGCCTCTGCGCCGTCCGCTTCGGCGCGTCTACCGCCGCGCTGGAACAGACGCTCCAGCACGAATTCCCGGCCGCGACCATCTGGCGGGATGACGCCGCCCTACGGCCCTGGGTCGACGCCGTGGCGCGCTACGTCGACGGCCGGCAGCCGGGGCTCGACCTGCCCCTGGATGTGCAGGCCACGACCTTCCAGTCGCGCGTTTACGAGGCGCTGCGCGCGATCCCCTACGGGAGCACGCGCTCGTATAGCCAGGTGGCGCGGGCCATCGGCCAGCCGGCAGCCGCGCGAGCGGTGGCGCAAGCGTGCGCCGGCAACCCCGTGGCCCTAGTCATCCCCTGTCACCGCGTCATGCGGGACGACGGCGGCCTCGGCGGCTACCGCTGGGGCGTGGAGCGGAAGCGCTCCTTGCTGGAGCGCGAAGCCCAGGCCATCACGGCGGGCACGGCGCCCGACGCCGTGGCGCCGCAGGAGGTCGCCGTCGCCGCGAGCGGAACGGCCTAAGCGTCCGTTTTCAGGCCGGCCCGACAGGGCGCCGGCGGTCTCTACCGCCGGCGCCCCCGGGGACTGCCTCGATACCTGCATCTGCGGCCAACGCCGAGGAGGTGTCGAGCAACCGTGCTTCATGTACAAAAAAGGAAAGCAAGATGAACAGGTCAGAGGCCATAATCATCATGAAGCGCATCGCGGACGATAAATGGCGGATCATTCACGACATGTACAACAGCGGCCTGCCTGCGGCCGGATAATTGAGGGACGCCCGCGGGACATCATCCAAGAAGTCCATCTCACGTTTTCGCTCGCCTCCACGTCTACAGGGTGTGGGTAGAAAACGCCCACGGGCGCACGATCGACCAGGACTGGAGGGAGGCGCCCTTAGGAATCTCACCGCTCACAGTGCATAGATTTGTCACACCACGAAAGGACACAGTCATGTCAGAAGAAGAGAACAAGGCCATCGTCGGACGCTGGTTTACCGAGTTCTGGGGGAACCCGTGGAACCCTGACGTCATCGACGAACTTGCCGCCCCGGACATCCGCTTCGCGTACTCGCTGCATGCGCCCCGCCGTGGCCGCGCGGACGTGAAGGCGTTCGCCACCGCGTTTCGCGCGGCCTTCCCTGACCTGAAGTTCTGGGGTACCGCCGATCTCATCGCCGAGGGCGACTATGTGGTCGGGCAGTGGGAAGGCGGGGGCACGCACACCGGGGACGCCTTCAGTGACCTGCCCCTCGGTGCCCTGCCGGAGGGTTCGGGCCAGCGGATGCGCTTCACCGGAACCACCGTGCTTCGCGTGGAAAACGGCCTGATCACGGAGGAACGCGGCCTTGATGACGGCGTGACCGTGCTTAAGCAACTCGGCCTGATTCCCATCGCCTAACGGACCAGGCCGCACGCCCCGCACGCCCCGCATCGAGCGTCAGGCGTCGTTCGATGCGGAGGCGTCAACCTAATCTAGGCGAATCGAAAGCCGCCCCGCGTGCAATCCCATTCCTCCTTCCCGCCCGATCCCGCTAGAGTCCGCGTGCGGGGCACGCAATGATGGTGAGGGAGGAGCGACCGATGGACGTGACCAACGCACACACGACAGCGCGGGCTACCGCGCGAGCAGCCAGATCGAAGGAGGACGCTATGACCATCACGACGGAAGGCGCTATGACGAGCACGCCCGTGGCGTTCCATATCAGCGCGATCCCGCCCCAGATCCTCGACCGTATCCGGGCGATGGGGCAAGACGATTTCGGCAACCCGTTGGAGGTGAGCGGAGACGAGCAGGGCGGCGCGCCCGTGCGGTGTTGCCTGCGCCCGGCGGCGCCGGGCGATCGCCTGGCGCTGATCGCCTATCGGCCGTTCAACCGCTCCGGCCCATACGCCGAGGTCGGACCCGTGTTTGTCCACGCCGAGCGCTGCGCCGGCTATACCGAGTCGTCGCGCTATCCGGCGGCCTATCGCGACTGGGCCACAATGATCTTTCGTCCGTACCACTGTGACGGGCGCATGGCGTATCCGGCCATCGCCATGGTGGACGGTCCTCAGGCCGAGCAGGCCATTGATCAGATCTTTGCCGATCCGACGATCGAGGTCATCCACGCCCGCAACGTCTACGCCGGCTGCTACATGTTCGCCATCCACCGGCCTGCGCCTGAACCGCCCGCCGAGACCGCGGGTCGCCCCCGGGGATGAGGGATGCGCTGATCGTGGCGGGAACCGGCGGCCCCGGCGGCGCGCAGGTGGTCCCCAATACCGACCGGCAGACCGGACACACGGCGTTTCCGATTGACCCAGGGGAGCCGGGGACCCGACCCATCGTCCCCTGAGAAGAGTGCCACGGCGCCGGGAGATGCGCTGACAGGACGCCGTGGGCACGTTTCCTGAACGGAGTACATAGCAACCACGACAGCACAGGAGAAAACCAATGGCACGAGCCTATTACAGCACCGTATTTGAGCAGACGGCCGATCAGGTCTGGGCCGTCATACGCGACTTCAACAATTACGCCGTGTGGGTGGATGGCGTCGGCGAGAGCCACATCGAGGAGGGCAAAGCGGGCGATGCGGACGGCGCCATCCGCAACGTCCGCCTCGGCGACACGACCATCCGCCAGCGGTTGCTCGCCCACTCGGACCGCGATCGCTTCCAGACGTACGCGTTCTGTGACCCGAGGCCGAACTCCCTGCGCAACTACGAGGCGACGCTGCGCGTCACGCCGATCGTCGACGGGAACAGGGCATTCGTCGAATGGTGGGCGACGTTCGACTGCCCTGCCGACGAATACGCCCACTGGACGGCGTTCTACGCGAATTCGTTCGCAACATGGCTGGGGTCGTTGCGCGCCCATCTGGCCGGCCATGAGAGCGTGCGCCGCTAGCACTCCCCTAATTGACTGCGCAGGGTCGCCAGGAGCGCGTCCACGACGCGTCCCGCGCCCGCCTCGTCCGCCGGGCGCACCAGGCCGATGCATTGGGTCATGTCGAGGCCACGCACGTCGCGCACGACGGTCCCCGGCGGGGGCGGCGTGGCCACTGTCGCCGGGACGATGGCGGCTCCCAGGCCGGCCTGCACGCACCGCTTGAGCGTCTCCATGCTTCCGATCTCGATGCCCGCGTATGGGTTCGCGCCGCGCTGAAGGAGCGCCTTCTCGACCGCCTGGCGGTAGGCGCAGGTTCGCTGGCTGAGCATAAGGCCGTGCTCCGCCAGGCTCGCCGCGTCGATCTCGCCGGCGGTCGCGAGGGCGTGATCCGCGGGCACGAGCAGAATCAGGGGGTCCGTGTACAGCGGCTCGAAGGCGAGGCCGAGGTGCGCTGGCGGCGGCGCGCACAGGCCCACGTCCAGGTCGCCCGCCGCCACCCGGCCGCTGATAGACCCCGTGCTCCCAATCTCGACCGTGAGGCGGACCTTGGGATGCGCGCGGCGGAAGGCGGCCAACGCGCGGGGCAAGTGGACGTGCGCGGGGGTCTCGATGGACCCCAGGCGCGCGTGCCCGGCCTCGCCAGCCGCCACGTCCGCCATGGTCTGCCGCAGCGTGGCCGTGCGGGTAAGGACCTGCGCCGCGTGCTCATGCAGGATGCGCCCGGCCTCGGTGAGCCGCATCCGCTTGCCCTGCCGCACGAAAAGCCGTGCGCCCAGCTCGGCCTCGAGTTGCTGGATGTGCAGGGTAATCGTCGGCTGAGCGTAGCCCAGCGCGTCCGCCGCCCCAAGGAAACTGCCCGCTCGCACCACCGCCTGAAACGTCGCCAGATGCCGCAACTCCATGGCCCCTCCATGTATCAGCACTACTGAATCAAAATGCCCGTTGTATTTTCTTGAATGATACACCCGTGGCCGCTAGAGTGGAGATAGATGTTGTACAGAGAGCGATAAGGACCGACGACATGCGCGCATCCGACCATCAGAAACCTCGCAGCGGGCGGCCCCACGCCCACTCGTCCGTGGGGTACACGGGCACGTCCGGCCCCGTGCGGGCCTATGGCGCGCTGACGTCCTGGGCGGCCGGCGCCTTCGCCGTCGTGCTCGGCTTCTCGCGCCTCTCCTATGGCCTGCTGCTCCCGGCGTTGCGGGCCGACCTGCACGGTTCCTACGGGACCTTCGGCCTCATCGGTTCCGTTAACCTCGCGGGCTACCTCCTTGGGACGCTGGCGATCCCCCTCGTCATGGCCCGATACCGCGATCGAACCCGGCTCAACACGCTCGCCCTCCTCGCGATGAGCGCGGCGATGATCGCCTCGGCCACGAGCCGCGACGTGGCGCAGCTCGCCGCCTGGCGGCTGCTGGTCGGCGTCTTCTCGGCCCCCGCCACCGTGCTCACGATCGCCCTGACGCTCGAACGGGTCGCGCCGGCGGAGCGGGGGCGCGCGTCGGGGATGATGTGGATGGGCGGGGCCGCCGGTGTGGTCGTCTCCGGCCTGGTCGCGCCGCTTGTGGTCGGAACCGGCGCGTCGCCGGTGTGGCGCGCGGTCTGGGTGGCCATGGGCGCGGTCGGGCTGGTCGCGGCCTGGGGCCTGCGCTGCGGCCTGCGCGCGACCCCCGCGCCGGCCATGGCAGCGGCCACGGCGGCGGCCACGGCGGCGCGTCGGGAGCCGGAGGCCGTGCGGCGCGCGGACCCGGGCGCGCGGGGCGAGATCGGACGGCGCGTCGCGGCGCAACGGCACGGGGACGGGGACGAGGACGGCGGGCAGGGGGGACAAGGAGGCGTCCTCGCCACGCTGGCGGACCTGCTGCGCCCGCGCGGGACGCTCGCCCTGACGCTCGCCTACGTCGCGTTCGGCTGCGGCTACGTCATCTATTTCACGTACTTCATCGCGCTGGTGACGCATCAGGGCCTGCCCGCCCTCCTTGCGGGCCTCGTGTGGTCGGCCATCGGGGTCGTTGGAGCCGTCAGCGCCCTGCTGTGGGGACGGGCCATCGACCGCCGTCCCACCGGCTTCACCCTCGCCGCGGCGCTCACGGTGGGAGCGGTGGGGGCGCTCGGGGTCGACGGGTTGGCGACGGATTGCATCGGCGCGCTGCTCATGGGGGCCTGCTTCATCGGGACGCCGACGATGGTCACCGCGCTGCTGCGGCGGGCCGTCCCCGCCGCGCGCTACACGGTCAGCCTGAGCTTCCTCACGATGGCGTTCGCCCTTGGGCAGATGGTCGGCCCCTCCATCGGGGGCGTCGTGGCCGACGCCCACGGGCTGGCGCTGGGGACCGCCTCGTCCGCCGCCATCCTCGCGCTCGCCGCTATCCTCGCCGCCGCGTATGGCCTCGTGCAACGCCGGCAACCATAATGCGCATGCGGTGGCGATGATCGCCCGGACGTGTGCAGTTTGACCGCAAGATCCCGATAGATTCCGGCCGCGCCATCCACGATGATGGTTGTGGAGGATACATCGACGGACAGCGACAACGCACGCAGGACACGCCACGATCAGCGGAAGGAGAATAGATCATGACACAGACACGAGGGCGCCACGCGAGGTGGTCGTTGGCGGTGCTGCTGACGAGCTTGTTCATGACACAACTCGACACCACCATCGTCAATGTCGCCACGCCGTCGATCCACAGCGGTCTCCGCGCCTCCGGTAGCGCGCTACAACTCGTGGTCTCCGGCTACATCCTGACCTATGCCATGCTGCTGATCACCGGCGCCCGCCTGGGCGACCTGCGCGGCTACCGGCGCGTCTTCCTCGGCGGGCTGGGCCTGTTCACGCTCGCCTCGCTCGCTTGCGGCGTCGCCCCCACGGCGCTCACGCTGATCCTCGCCCGCCTCGTCCAGGGCGTCGGCGCGGCCTTGATGGTCCCCCAGGTCCTCAGCGGTATCCAATTGACCTTCTCCGGCTCCGCGCGCCCGCGCCCTCGGCCTCTACCCGGTGGCGCTCTCCGGCGGCGCCGTCGTCGGTCAAGTCCTGGGCGGCGTGCTCGTCTCCGCCAACCTGTGCGGCGCCGGTTGGCGCCCGATCTTCTTGATCAACGCGCCAATCGGTCTTGCGCTCGTGGCCGCCGGCGTGTGGGTCCTGCCCGCCGACTCAGGAGGCCGGCCCCAGCGCCTGGACCTGTGGGGCGTGGCGACGCTGTCGATCACCGTGCTACTGGCGGTCCTGCCACTTATCCTCGGCCACGATCAGGGCTGGCCGGCCTGGACGTGGGCCTCGCTCGCCGCCAGCCTGCCCGCTCTCGCGGCCTTCATCATTGTGGAACGCCGCATCGCCGTCCGCGGCGGCTCCCCCCTGATCACCCTACGCGTCCTGATCCGGCCCGCCGTCGCCTGGGGCCTGGGCGCCCTAGCCGCCGCGACGAGTACCTACTACGCCCTTTTGTTCACCCTGGCCCTCTATCTACAGCAAGGACTCGGGAAAAGCCCGCTCTACTCGGGGCTGGCCCTGGTCTCGTGGGTCGCCGCCTTCGGGGTCGCCGGCCCCCTGCTCCCGCGCGTCCCGGCGCGCCTCACCCCCTTGGTCCCACCCGGCGGCTATGTCATCCTGGCCGCCGCATACCTGGGTCTCTGCGCCGCCCTGCTCACGCGCCACGCCGAGGGAGCGTTGCTCATCACGCTGCTCGGCGTCGGCGGCTTCGGGCTCGGCGTGGGTTTCGGCGCGCTGATCTCCCATCTCACCGCCAGCGTGACCAGCCGGTACGCCCCCGATATGAGCGGGCTCATCACCACTACCGCGCAGCTCGCCGCCGTGGCCGGCATCGCGGTCTTCGGCACGGCCTACCTCGGCCTGGTTCCCCACCCCGGCCCGCGCGTCGCCATGCGCGCCTTCACCATCGTCACGGCCGGCTTCGCCCTCACCGCGCTCCTGGCGGCGACGGCGGCATACCGATCGACCCACGCGCCCGCCGCCGACGCAACCCACACGGACACCGCCGATCGGCGCGCGCAAGCGCCGGCGAGAGACGAGACGTAGCGCGGCGCCCTCGTCGCGCCCGCGCACCCAGACGTTAACCTATCACGCCTTTTCGTCTATGTCCCAGGCAACATACGTCATTGCTATGGCTGGTCGCCGGTGTCGCCCTCGAACGACACGAGCAGGGCGCGGAGTAACCGGGCGAGCATGTCGCGCTCCTCCGGGCGCAAAGGGGCGAGCAGCTCGTTCTCGTCCGCGATGTGGGCGGCCACGGCAGCGTCGACCGCCTCCCGCCCCCGCGGCGTCAGGGCCACCAAGTTGCCGCGCCCATCGTGGGGGTCCGGCAGGCGTTCGATGAGGCCGGCCCGCTCCAGCCGGTCGAGGCGGTTGGTCATCGCGCCCGACGTCACCATCGTCGCGTTGTATAGCGCGGTCGGCGTGAGGCGATAGGGCGGCCCCGCGCGCCGCAGGCTCGCCAGCACGTCGAAGCCCCACCCGCTCAGGCCGTATGCGGCGTACACCCCCTCCATCGCGCGCTCCATATAGCGGGTGAGCCGCGAGAGGCGGCCGACGACGCCCATGGGCGCGGCATCGAGGTCCGGGCGTTCGCGCGCCCATTGGGCGAGGATGTCATCGACGTGATCGCGGGCGCCGTCGCCATGGTCGTGCTCCATGCCCACAGTGTATCTCAACGCGGAGACACTTGACAGGGCAGGCCACGCCATGTATCTTAATATTAAGATACATGTGACTGGTCAGAAGGAGACACGGGGCAAGATGTATGAGCAAACTCTCGATAACCTGCACGACGGCGCTCGCGCCGCTGACCTGGGGCACGACCTACCTCGTGGCGACCCAGCTCTTGCCGCCGGGGCGCCCGCTCCTGGCCGCTGCACTGCGGGCGCTGCCGATCGGCCTGCTCCTCCTGGCCGGGACGCGGCGGCTACCGGGCGGCCGCTGGTGGTGGCGCGCCGGCGTGCTCGGCGCGCTCAACATCGGGGCCCTCTTCGCCCTCCTCTTCGTCGCGGCCGAGCGCCTGCCCGGCGGCGTCGCGGCCACCGTCGGCGCGGCATCGCCGCTGCTGGTCGCGATCCTGGCCTGGCCCGTCCTGGGCGACCGCCCGACCCCACGGGCGCTTGTCGCGGGCCTCGCGGGCCTCGCGGGCCTCGCGGGCCTCGCCGGGATCGCCCTGCTCGTCCTGCGCGCCGACGCCCGGCTCGACGCCCTCGGCGTCCTGGCCGGCCTCGGCGGCGCGCTCTCGTTGGCGAGCGGTACCGTCCTGACCAAGCGGTGGGGCCGGCCCGCGGCGACACCCCTGCTCGCCTTCACCGCTTGGCAGCTCGTCGCCGGGGGGCTCCTCCTCGCTCCGCTCGCGCTCCTCGTCGAGGGGCCGCCGCCGCCGCTTGGCCCGCGCGCGCTCCTCGGCTTCGCGTACCTCGGGCTCGTCGGGACAGGCGCGGCCTACCCCCTGTGGTTCCGTGGCATCGAGCGGATGCCCGCCCCGGCGGTCGCGTTGCTGGCGCTCCTGAGCCCCATCGTCGCCACAGGGGCCGGTTTCCTGGTGCTGCGCCAGACGCTGACGCCGCCGCAGGCCATGGGCGCGGCGCTGGTGCTCGGGAGCATCTTCGTGGGGCAGCGCGCCGCCGCACGCCGCAACGCCCACACGCCCGGGGGCGCAAGCACGATGGGCGCCGCGGGCGTCACCCCCCCCACCGGACGCGCCGCGTCAATACACTCACACATGAAAAGGAACATCACATGAACATTGCAGTCGTAGGCGCCAGTGGCACGATTGGTCAGCAGATTACGCTTGAAGCGTTGGTCCGTGGGTACACGGTGACGGCGCTGGTCCGCCAGCCCACACATTTTCCGATCACACATCCCCGCCTGACGGTGGCGCGTGTGGATTTGTTTGATCCGGCCAGTATCGCGGGCGCTATCACGGACACCGCTGCCGTGGTGAATGCCACAGGCGATCATAGCGCTGATGTCCACACCTTCTTTGTCCGGTCCACGCAGGCCTTGATCGACGGCGTGCAACGCGCCGGGGGCAAGCGACTGATCGTGGTGGGCGGCGCCGGCAGTCTGGACGTGGCCCCTGGCGTCCAACTCGCTGATACGCCCGCGTTTCCCGCACAATTTCGCCCGACGGCCTGGGCGCAGCGCGACGCCCTGACCATGTACCGCGCCTCCATGATCGATTGGACCTTTTTCAGCCCCTCCGCGCTCATCGCTCCCGGCAAACGGACGGGGCAGTATCAGCTGGGGACCGATCAATTGCTGCGCAACGCGCAGGGCGACAGCTATATCTCCGTCGAAGATTATGCGGTCGCTCTCCTTGATGAGATCGAGGAACCCCACTTCATTCGTCGGCGCTTTACTGCGGTCTCCCTGAAGACCTAAAGACAACGCAGAGGAGCGACACGTCCAAGGCGTGTCGCTCCTCCGCGGCGCGGACCACGCCAACAGGCGAGGACAGGACGTCGAGACGCCCTTTGGTTTCTATCGCGCTATCCTTGGGCTCTAGACCGTCGGCCTCGATGAGTATCGAAAATAGATGATAAGTAAAGGAGATGCAACCGATGACCGCTTGGATCTGTGTCACATGCGGCACACAAGTCGCCCCGACCGATCATCCACCCGCCGTGTGCCCAATCTGCCAGGACCAACGGCAGCACGTTGGACGTGAGGGACAGCAGTGGACGACCCTCGACCAGATGGCCAGCGGCGGCTTCCGCAACGACATCGCGGAGCAGGAGGCCGGCTTGATCGAGATACACACGACTCCCACGTTCGCCATCGGCCAGCGCGCCTTGGTGCTGCGGACGGGCGCGGGGAATGTGCTCTGGGACTGCGTCAGCTTCCTGGACGAGGCGACGATCGACGCGGTGCGCCGCGCCGGGGGTATCCAAGTGATCGCCATCTCCCACCCCCATTACTACACGACGATGATCGAGTGGGCGGAGCGCTTCGACGCGCACATCGTCCTGCACGCGGCGGATCGGCGGTGGGTGATGCGGGGGAGCGACCGCGTTACGTTCTGGGATGGCGACGCGCATCCGCTCATGGACGGCGTGACGCTCGTGCGGGCGGGCGGGCACTTCCCCGGCGGCACGATCCTGCACTGGCGCGACGGCGCGGACGGGCGGGGCGCGCTGCTGACGGGCGACATCATCGACGTGGTGGCGGATCGGCGTTGGGTCAGCTTCATGTATAGCTATCCCAACCTGATCCCGCTGCCCGCGGTGGAGGTGCGCCGGATCGGGGAGACCGTGGGGCGCTATCGGTTCGACCGCATCTATGGCGCATGGGTCGGCAGCACGGTCGCGCCGGATGCGCGGGGCGCCGTGGCGCGGTCGGTCGAGCGCTACATCACGGCCCTGGACACAGGGCTGTCCGACGCCGACGGCAGCGTCGCGCGCCCGCCCGCCCGAGGGGCCGGGGAGGTGGGCACGGGCCTCGACCTCGCCCAGGACAGGGGCGGTGGGGCGGCATGACCGGCGCGGCGCGCGGCGGGCGCGAACAGGGACGGGCGCCGCGTGTCCGCCACCCGCGGGCGCGGGCGTGGGCCCTACGCGCGGTCATCGCTGTGGGGGTCTTCATGTCTACCCTCGACTCGTCGATCGTCAACATCGCTTGCCATCCATCGCGCGCGCGTTCGGTGCGCCCCTGGGCGGCGCGGTCGAGTGGGTCGTGATCGCGTACCTCGTCGTGACGGCCGGCGCGCTGTTAACTGTGGGACGCGTCGCGGATATGATCGGGCGGCGGCCGGTGTGGCTGACCGGCCTCATCGTCTTCACCGGCGGGTCGGCGCTGTGCGGCGCGGCCCCGTCCCTCGGCGCCCTAATCGCGGCGCGCGCGCTCCAGGGGCTGGGCGGCGCGCTGCTCATGGCCATCAGCCCCGCGCTGTTCACCGGCGCCTTCCCGCCGCGCGAGCGCGGGCGGGCGCTGGGGCTCAATGCCGTGACCGTCTCGCTTGGGGTGAGCGCCGGCCCCGTGCTCGGCGGCCTCATCGCCGCCGACCTCTCCTGGCGCTGGATCTTCTTCGTGAATGTGCCGCTCGGCATCGGTAGCTTCTTGGTCGCGCGCCGGGTGCTCGGGGCGGAACGGCGCCGGGGTCCCGGGCGCTTCGACCCGCTGGGCGCGCTCGTGTTGGCGCTTGGGCTGGCGACCCTCATCGCGGCGCTCTCCTTTGGGCCAGAGGTGGGGTGGCGCTCGCCGCTCCTCGTCGGTGGTCTGGGCGTCGGCGCGCTCGCCGTCGTCCTGCTCCCCGTGGTCGAGCGGCGCGCCGCCCACCCCATCGTGCCCGTGCCCTTGCTACGCGATCGCATCTTCGCGTCGGCGCTCGCGAGTACCGCCCTGAGTTTCCTGGCGCTCTTCTCCGTCAGCATCCTGCTGCCCTTCTATCTGGAAGAGGTGCGCCGCTTCTCGAGCGCACAGGCCGGCCTCCTGCTGGCGGCGTTACCGCTGACCATCGCCGCGATCGCGCCGGCCAGCGGCGCCCTCGCCGATCGCATCGGCACGCGCTGGCTCGCGGCGGGTGGCTTGGCCCTCGCCTGCCTGGGCCTGGTCTTCCTCAGCCTGCTCGACGCGCGGAGTTCGATCCCGGACATCATCTGGCGCCTGATGGTCATCGGCGCGGGGCGGGCCCTCTTCCAGGCGCCTAACAGCAGCGCGCTGCTAGGCGCGGCCCCCGGCTCCCAACAGGGGAGCGCCTCCGGTTTCCTGGCGACAGCGCGCGTCGTGGGGGAGAGCCTGAGCGTCGCGCTGGCGGGCGCCATCTTCGCGGGCCTAGGCGGGGCGGCGGCGGGGCAGCGGCTGGGCACGCGGGACGGGCATGCGTCCGTCCGCGCGCTGGAGCAGACGTTCACGCACGGCTTCCGAGTGACGTTTCTGGTGTGCGCCGGCATCGCCGCCCTGGGCGCCATCGCGGCGCTCGCGCGGGGACGAGAGGACGTGTGACGTCCTCACCCTAATGCGGCGCCGGTTGGCGCCCGATCTTCTTGATCAACGCGCCGATCGGTCTCGCGCTCGTGGCCGCCGGCCTGTGGGCCCTGCCCGCTGATCCAGAGGCCGGCCCACGCGCCCGGATCCGTAGGGCGTGGAGTGTGGACTTTCGACGACCTATGTGCCGGCGATAACGTCTTCGCCGCCCTGGGCATTTGTCGATGGCGTGGCGCTTTCCACAAGCTGGCGCAGCTTGGCGGCGGTCTCCGAGCCGGGCGCCGCCACATACACGCAGCACTTCACGTCTGGATCGCCGCTCACTTGCAAGCCGGCCAACTCCAGCGCCAACCGACCCGCCGTCGGATGCGCGATCTCACGCCACTCGGCGCATCGTCCACGCACGTTGTGCCGCGCCCAGTGCCGTCGAAACTCGGGACTGGCCCGCCCCAAGGCATCAATAAAATCCGTGATACAGGGATCGCTCATGTAGTGGGCCGCTGTCGCCCGAAATGACTCCAAGATGTCCTTGGCGATGGTGCCCCAGTCCACAAAGAGCCGGCGGAACGCGGTGTCGGTGAAAAGCAGCCAGAGCAGATTGCGTTCGCGCTCCGGCATCGCCCCGAAGTCGCCAAAGGTGACCGTGGCCGCCCTGTTCCACGCGACAAGGTCGGTGCGCCGCCCCGTGATGTAGGCCGGGCTCTCTCCGAGCGCGTCAAGGATCCACCGGTACACGGGACGCACCGTGTCGTTGATCGAGGGCGCGCCGGCCGGCAGGGGCTGGTCGGCGAGCAAGGCGAGGTGCAGGCGCTCGTCCCGCGTCAGTCGCAGCGCATCGGCGATGTTCTCCAGCACGCTCCGAGACACGCGGATGTCGCGCCCCTGCTCAAGGTAGGTGTACCATGTCGTGCTGACGCCCGCGGCGACCGCGACCTCCTCGCGCCGCAGGCCGGGGGTGCGGCGGCGCACGCCGGCGGGGAAGCCAAGCTGCGCGGGCGACATGTGGGCGCGACGCGTGCGCAGAAAGTCGCCCAGGGCCGCGTGCCGTTGCTCCTCGCTCATCCCGGTTCCTCCGCAACCTGGCAGCGCCAGTTCCACGATAATCTCTGTCTGGTTCTTGGATAGTGTTTCTATCATACTACGAGTGACGGACGCCGCATACCACGCGCCTGTCGACCTGTCGAACCAGCGGGGTGCGCCTGTCCTGGCCGCGGGCGGCGACACGCGCATCATTCATCGAAGGGAGAGTCCATGAACAACAACCGCATAGCGCTGGTGACCGGCGCCAACAAGGGCCTCGGCAAGGAGACCGCGCGCCAACTCGCTCACGGCGGCGCGACCGTGCTGCTCGGCAGCCGCGACGCGGAGCGCGGCGCCGCGGCCGCCCGTGACCTGCGGGCCGAGGGCCTCGCGGTCACGCCGGTCCAGCTCGACGTCACCGACGCCGCCAGCGTCGAGGCCATAGCCACCCTGCTACGACGCGAGTATGGGCGGCTCGACGTGCTGGTCAACAATGCCGGAACCATTGTCGAGCAGCCCGCTCTGAACACCACGGCCGCCGCGATGCGCCAGACGTTCGAGGTCAACGTCTTCGGGGTCGTCACGGTCATCCACACCCTGCTGCCGCTGCTGCGCGCGTCCGACGCGCCGCGCATCGTCAATGTCGCTAGCACCACCGCGTCTCTGGCGCTGACCAGCGACGGCGCGCTGTTCGGCGGCGACACTGACACACGCCTGGCCTACGCCTGCTCCAAGACCGCGCTCAACATGCTCACCGTGCAGTACGCCCAGGCCTTCCGCCGTGACGCGTCATTCTCCCCTATCAAGATCAACTCCGCGACGCCCGGCTACGTCGCCACCGACCTCAACAACCACAGCGGCCCGCGCACCGTCGCACAGGGCGCTCGGATCGTCGTCGAGTTGGCCACACTCCCCAACGACGGACCCAGCGGCGGGTTCTTCAACGACAAGGGCCGTGTTCCCTGGTAGCCCCACCCGACCAGTTCGTTTCACGCGCTCAAGCGCCGGATAATCGTCACGATGTCCTGGGCGAAGGCCGCGTCCAGCGGCGCCGGATACAAGAGAAAACGGTACCATTTTGCGCCATAAATCAGGTCCGCCAGCACGTCCACATTGGTCTCGGCGGCAAGCTCACCGCGTTGCGCGCCGCGTGTCAAGAGCGCCACCAGCGACGCCCGGCGTGGCATGATGAACACACGCTGAAAGTCGCGCGCGAACTCCGGGTCCAGCTGCGCCTCCGCCGCCAGCCCGCGCAGGAGTTGCCCCGCGTCTCCCCGCAAGGCGGGAAAAGACTGCTCGAAATAGGCTAGGAGATCGCCTTCCAGCGCACCAGTATCAAGAAACGGCGCCTGTGTCTCAGTCTGCGCGGTCAGCGCTTCCAGGGCCACCGCCGCTTTGGAGGGCCACCAGCGATAGATGGTCTTTTTCCCGGCGCCCGCTTTGGCCGCGATCGCCTCGATGGTCATGGCCCGATAGCCTTCCTGGGCCATGACCTCCATGGCCGCCTGCAAAATCGCCTGGTGTGTCTGGTCGCTGCGCCGGCGGCCCGGCGCGGGCGCCTCCTGTGTGTCCCGTATGTCCCGCGCGACCATCCCTTTTCCCCTCCCCATGCCTTCGCCATGTCACCGTCACCCAGCGCACTCTTGACAATACGATACGTGGCGTATACAATTGGCGATGTCCGGTGCGACACGCTACGTATCGTTTATTATAGCGCAGGCTGGAGGCGGACACCAGCCTCAAGAAAGGAAGGGGACATCGGATGGACGTGACCAATCAGCGCATCGTGATCATCGGTGGATCGTCGGGCATCGGGCTGGCGACCGCGCGTACCCTGGCCGGCTCCGGCGCACAGGTCATCATCGCCGGGCGCGCGCGGGATAAAGTGGCCCACGCCCTCACGACGATTGAGGGATCTGTTACCGGGGAGGTCGTCGACGCCGCCTCGCGTGAGGATACCCAGCAGTTCTTTCGCCGCGTCGGCCCGTTCGACCACCTCGTCCTGACCCTGGCAGGGAACGAAGGCGCCGGGGAGTTCCGCACGCTCGATCTGGACATGCTCCAGCGCGCGTTCGCGGCCAAGTTCTGGCCGCAGGTGATCGCCGCGCAGGCCAGTCTTGATTCCTTACGCAAGGATGGCTCCTTGACTATTGTGAGCGCGGTCACGGGCCACACTGCTTACTCCGGCGCTTCCGGGTTTGCGGCAGTCAACGGGGCGCTGGAAGCCATGGTTCCGACACTTGCCCTGGAATTGCAGCCCCTGCGTGTCAATGCCGTCGCGCCCGGAGGGATCGCGACTCCGTTTTGGGGTGACCTGCCGGATGAAGCGCGCGAGGCATTCTTTGCACAAGCAGCAGCTATCACTCCAGTCAAGCGTTTTGGCCGCCCGGAGGATGTGGCCCAAGTCATTGCGCTGCTGATCGACAATAGCTTTATGACCAGTACGATCATCGATTGCGATGGCGGCGCACGGATCAGGTCATCCTGGTGAGCAACAGTCTGGAAAATCCCGGAGTCGACGCTGGTCTTCCAGAGTGAGGACGTGCTCGTAGACCGGCGCGGCTACATCTATGTGACGCACAAGCATCAGGGCTTGTGGATTCTCAGATACGATCCCGCTGACGCCGCGCCGTGACAGAGTGAGGCGGACGGCGCGACCGCCAACCGTGGGGCGACGCCACTCGGGGCGCGCGAATTATCAGCCGGCGACATGTCTACTGGGCAGCGCAGCGAGCCGCCGCGGTCCCCGCGGCACACTGTCAGGTGAGAAGGCCAGCGCCGTCACGCAGGAGGACCGCACAACTGGGACCGCCGCGGTCCCCGCGGCACACTGTCAGGGGCACGGCGCTCGCGCACGGCGAGTTACCCTGCCGCGCCCACGGGCCGCGGGGACCGCGGCGGCTCGCTGCGCTGCCCAGTGGATACGCCAGCGCCCCACATGCGCGGGTGTCCGCGACCAATTATTCACTGGCCTTGCGGCGCCGCTACGGTTGTCGCTGCGCTGACGGCGCGTCGGGCGCGGGGGTGTAGCGCTCTAACATGCGCTGTAGGTCCTCTCTCATCACCGCGCGCCATTCCGCCGGTTCCAGCAACTCTGCCCCCGGCCCTAACCACCGCAGCAACTCCAGCACGGTCGCGCGGTTGTTCTCGCCGAAGGTCATGACGACCGCATCCTCGGCGATCCGCTCGAAGCGGGCGTGGCGGTAGTACCAATCCCGGCGCAGAAGGTCGGCCTGCACTGGCGCGAGACGGATCGCGACCGGGGCGCGCTGCCGCCACTCTTTCATAGCCGCACGCAACCAGCGGCGCCCTAACAGTGCCCGCACATCGAAGGCGGGGTGGTTGGCGTCCCGCGCCCGTAGCGGTGCGATCTCCGCGACCCGGTCCGCTCGCCAGAGACGCGCCCCGCGCGCCTGGTTATCCTGCCGGCCAGCCAAGTACCAGCGGTCGCGGTCCCAAATCACCCCAAGGGGGACAACGACACCGTCCTCCCCCCCTCGGTAGGGCGAGTGGTAGCGCAGACGCACAGGGGAGCCATCGAGGATGGCGCGCACGAAGATCGTCAGTGTCGCGCTCTCTTGGACGGCCGTCGACGCGCCATCGCCCGTCCCTGCCGGGGACGGGCGATGATCGGGCTCCGGGTGGAAAATGTCGTCGGGCGTCTCCTCGACGCCAATGATGCGCTCCGCCCGCGTCAGAGTCGCGCGCAGCGCCGCGGGGAGAGCGGCCAACAGCTTGCCCTCGGCGGTGTCCAACTCATCCGGGAAAGGCCGGGCGTGCAAGCGGCGCAGCAGCGCCAGCCCGAGCAGCAGCGCGCTCGCCTCGCCGTGCGAGAACATCAGCGGGGGCAGGACGTAGCCCTCCACCAGCCGGACCCCGCCCGCGCGGCCACGCTCCGCATAGACGGGTACCCCCGCCGCGGCCAGCGCCGCGAGGTCGCGTTGGATGGTGCGCGGCGAGACCTCGAAGCGCCGGGCCAGCTCCGCCGCGGACACCGCCCGCTCGCCGCGCAGGACGAGGACGAGCAGGATGCCCAGGATGCGCTCGAAGCGGTGCCCCATGGCCGTTCCCCCGACGAACTTCATAAAATACGACGCCTAAGCTGTCCTATATCATCGCGTATGCTGGGGATACGCCGCAACCTCCGCGTGGTCCGGCCCGTTCCCGACAGCAGTGGGCGCGCGGGCGTCATCACCCATGGCCCCGGCCCGCACGTCGCCGTGACCCGCGGTTTGCTGGTCACTGTTCACGTCACCATAAGGAGCTAACCCATGAGCGTGTCTCTCGCAACGCTGGTCTTCGACTGCGGCAACGCGGCCGATCTTGCCCGATTCTGGTCAGGCGTGCTCGACCGGCCGGTCGACCCCGACGCCGACGCAGACTTTGCCAGCATTGGTATGGGAGGAGATTGGTCCGCGCGGCCAGCATGGATGTTCACCAAGGTCCCCGAAGGCAAAGTGTCCAAGAATCGTGTCCATGTGGACCTCACCTCCGCGACGTGGGCGGCAGAGGTTGAGCGGGTCGTCGCTCTGGGCGCCACGCGCCTCAGCGACTTTGATGAGAATGGCGCCCGCTGGACCACCCTTGCCGATCCCGAAGGTAACGAGTTCGACATCATTGAAGGAGAAGACTGACCTGGCCTCGGTCCAGTCAAACCTTGTAGAGGGGGGGTGATGCCTGTGGCGCTTCTCGGCCCATATCGAGACATTTTTCGCTATCGATCCTTCCGGGTCTTCTGGCTTGGCTTCACATTCTCGGTCCTGGGCGACGCCATGACACAGGTGGCCTTGATATGGATGGTGTACCAGTCCACCCACTCGGCGCGGGCCGTCGGCTTGCTCCTCCTGGCGTCTGGCGCCTTCGCCTTCGCCCTGACGCACGTCCATCTCGGCGTCGCGCACGACGCGCCGTCGACGACAACACGGGCGTACCGGGTGGGACACGCCCTCGCCCTCCTTCGCCACAATCCGATCCTCCTGTCCACCACCCTCATGTTCATGACCTTCAATCTCGGCGAGGGCGCGCTGTCCGTCTGGCTCCCCCTCTTTTCAGCGCAGGTGGCGCCGGGAGGCGCGGAGGTCTACGGCGCGTTGCTCGGTGTCCTCGCCGTTGGCGAGACGGTCGGCTCCGTGATTGCCGGGGGGCTGGTGGTGCGACTGTCGACGGGGGTGCTCATCTGTCTCGCACAGGGGCTATCAGGGCTCGCCCTGGTTCCGCTCCTGCTCGGCCGCACGCTCCTGTGGGTCGCGGTCAGTCTCGCCTTGCTCGGCGCCTTCAGCGCGCCGTTGACGATTTGGGCGCAAACGCTGCGCATGCGCATCATCCCGCCCCAACTCCGCGGGCGTACCTTCGCCCTCTTGCGCACGCTGATGCAGGGCACGGCGCCGCTCGCCGGGGCCGCGGCGGGTGTGCTGCTGCCGGTCGTAGGTATCCCGGCCATGATCGCGCTCTCGGCCCTGCTGATCGGTCTGCCGGGACCGCTCGGCTACCAAGTCAGGGGTCTGCGGCAAGCGGGCGCCGCAGACAATCGCACGCTGGAGCCTGACGCCCAGGACACACCCGTCGGGTCAGCGCCTGCGGGAGACGGATGATGGCCGAGCAACGCGGATGGCGATCCGGCGGGGACACGGGCGGGTGCGGCGGAGGGGAGATCATCGGCTCATGAGCGCTGATCGAGAGTTGCGGCGCGCGCTGACGCTGCGGGACGGGGTGGCGCTCGCCATCGGGTCGATCGCGGGCTCCGGCATCCTGTTCCTGCCGTCGCTGACCTACGCGCTCGCTGGGCGCGACGCGCTGCTCGTCTGGCTGGGTGGAACGCTGCTGTGCCTCCCGCTGCTGGCCATGTTCACCGCGATGGTCCGGCTCGTCCCCGATGGCAGCGGCCTCGAGGGCTTCATCGCCCGCGGCCTCGGCCCCCACGTCGCCGCGACCGTCCCCGCGCTGTTCCTCTCGCTGGTCGTGCTCGGCCTGCCCGCCGGCGCGCTCGTCGCCGGCGCCTACCTGCGCGCCGCCGTGGGCGGCGGGACAACCGTGCAGTTCGCCGGCGCCCTCGCCGTCCTGGCCGTGGCCATCGCGACGAACCTCGCCGGCGCCTCGGCGGGCGCGCGCGTGGGGCGCGGCGCGACCTGGGCGCTACTCGTCATCGCGCTCGCCCTCTGCGCCCTGACCTATCCCCAGGCGCGCCACGACTACGGCGCCGTCGCGCCCGTGTTCGGTCCGCCGGGGCCGATCCTGTCCGGCATCGTGGTCGCCTTCTGGGCCTACGCCGGCTTCGAGAACCTCACCTTCATTGCCGGCGAGTTCCGCGACCCGCGCCGCGACTTCCCGCGCGCCATGGTCATCGCGTTCCTCGCCTACGGCGGGCTGGCCGTCGCGCTCACCGCGACCGTCGCCGCGCTCACATTGGTCTGCTGATCGCGGCGCGCGCCCTGCAAGCGCGGGCGCAGGCGTGTGGTCTGTGTCCGCGCATGGCACATTGGTCTGCTGATCGCGGCGCGCGCCCTGCAAGGGCTCCTGGGCGCGCCCCTGGTGCCATTAGCCATGAGCATGCTGCTGGGCGGCGAGGGTGCGCGGATGCCGCCCGCCGCCGGCGTCGTCCTCTTCCTGGCCCCGGCGCTCGGCCCAACCCTCGGCGGCCTGCTGGTCCAGGTGGCGGGCTGGCCGTTGATCTTCCTGGTCAACCTCCCCGTCGGGCTGGTCGGTGCCCTGGCCGTCGCGCGCATGCCGGCGTCGGCGGGGGAGCGCGGCGATCCGGCCGCGCGCTTCGATCCACTGGGCCTGGCGCTGCTATCGGGGGGGCTCGTGGCCGCGATCTACGGGGGGACGCAGGGGCCGCAACACGGCTGGGACTCGCCCGCGGCGTGGCCCTATCTGGCCGGCGGCGTCATCCTGCTCGGCGCGTACGTGCTGTGGGTGCTGCGCCGCCCGCACCCGGCCGTCGATCTCAAGCTGCTGCGCCAGCCGCAAACGGCGCTGGCCGTGGGCCTGTCCACGCTGGTGGCGATCGTGCTGTTCGTGATCGTGTTCCTGCTGCCCCTGTTCCTGGAGAATCTGCAAGGACTCTCGGCGCTGCAAGCCGGGCTGACGCTGCTGCCGCAGGGCCTCGTGACCGGGGTAGGCATCGGGCTGGGCGCGCCCCTGGCCGCGCGGCGGGGCGTCCGCGCGACCGCCCTGCTGGGCCTGATCATCCTCGTGCTCGGGACGGCCGCCTTGCTGCTCGTGACGGCGACGACGCCGGCGTGGGTGACGGCGCTCATCCTCTGTGGCCGGGGGCTGGCCAGCGGGCTGACTATCCAGCCGGTGCTCACCGTGATGATCGGCGGCCTGGCGCCCGCGGAGATCCCCGACGGCAACACGCTCTTCAACGTGGCGCAGCGCCTGGGCGGGTCCCTCGGCATCCCGCTGCTGGGGACGTTCTTCGCGCTGCGTGAGCGCGTGCGGGTGGACGCGGCGCTGCGCGCACTGGGCCTCCCGGTCGCCAGCGCTGGGCAAGGAGGGCAAGGAGGGCTCGGCGCCGGCGGCGCACGCCTGCCCGCGCCGGTGCGCGAACGGCTGACCGAGGCCGCGGTCGCGGGCTTCCACGACACCATCTGGCTGCTGGTCGCGGTGTCCGCGCTCGGCGCCAGCATGGCCCTGCTGCTGCGCGACAGCGTGTTACCGGAGGCGACATCACCCCCGGCGGCAGCTGCATCCGTTGGGGGCTTCCCAGCGCCGGTCGGCGGCATCGGTGTGTGGTCGTGGCCGCCTGAGCGCCGGGACGGACGGGACCGTCGAAACGTCAGAGGGCGGCGCCGAGGGGTTCGGCAAGGGTAATCGTGTTGCCCTCCGGGTCGGCGATGGCCGCGATACATACCGCCCCCGGTGCGAGATTGGGGCGGTTTGCCCTGGTGAGTCGCGGTCAGCGTACCCCGTCGCCATCGGCCTGTACCATCCGATACGACAGCAGCACGACGCCCGAGCGGAAGGTCTTGGTATCGGCGAGTCGCAGTTTGCTATCGATCCCATCGGGGAAAAGACGCCGCCCGTGCCCGAGGACGACCGGGTAGACGAAGAGACGGTAGGCGTCGACGAGGTTCTCGCGCACGAGCGACCGGACGAGGGTGACGCTGCCGGTGGCAACGATGTCCTTGCCGGGCTGCCGCTTCAGGTCCGCGATGGCGTCCGTGAGCGGGCTGCGGAGGATCGTCGTGTTCTGCCAGTCGGCCACGGTCAACGACGACGTGACGACGTACTTGGTCGTGCGGTTCAGATAGTCCGAGACGCCGGTGGTGTCAGCGGTTTGGGCGGGCCAGTACCCGGCGAACTCGTCATAGGTCACGCGTCCCAGCAGCACCGCATCGGCGGCCGCCATGTGTTCCCGGTTGATCGCCGCGAGGTCGTCGCCGCCGCCGCCGGACGAGAACCACCCATCCCGCGCATCGATCACCCCGTCCAGGGTGATGTTTTCGGTCACGATCAGATCCCGCACGTTCGTCCTCCTTTCCGCAATCGTCGCTCTTGCGTCGGAGGGTCAACTCCCCTCTCGGTCACATGATCATCATCGCATGCCAACAAAGAAAACAACTTCTCCGATCTTGCGGCATTCCCGCACATACTCTGAAGCTCTGTTTAGTGAGCTGGTGATAGCCCTTGACACACCGCGTTGTACCTACTAGTATGTATGTAAGTACTAGTTAGGTACAGTGCGCGAGAGGATGGGAGGATGGCGGAGCGATGTCCACACGCGAATACTTGGTGACGGCGGCCTGGACCGCGCCTCATGACCGTTGACGTTTTTGGGAAGACGAGGCTCCCGACCCCGGAGGTGCATTCCTTCGCTTGGTAGCCAGTGCCCCGAGCGGTTGACAACTCGCCAGCGGAATGTTACGCT
>JAABUJ010001669.1_pt1 | contig 31016 bp, 32 predicted proteins | sample 5559131 | NCBI WGS metagenome assembly JAABUJ01 (sample SAMN10711875, study PRJNA513366) | rock metagenome | isolation source: Antarctica rocks | place: Antarctica: Victoria Land, Mt New Zealand nord | collected 2016-01-07
CGGACGGCTTGGCGACCGCTCGCGGCTTGGGGTATACTTTTTTCACGGCGTATCTCCGGTTGGTGTGGTAACCTCGGAGCTACGCTGTTTTCTTATCCGCTACCCCCGGAGATCGGCCCGGCCTCATGACACGATCCGGCTCGATGAAGTGGGCGGCTCGTGACGGCGCCTTGCGACCCACGCGTGTGCGTCGCCCTCTCTTCGTAGCCGAGGCGGCGAAAAGCAGCGCGCCGAACAATCCTCCCCATTCTCCGGGTGGTTCTTACCCCTAGCGCTTTGCAGTAAGGAGTCGAAATGCGCGAGACCGCTATCAAAACGGGCTTATTTAGCACATTCCGCCCCAAAATCGCGCAGCTGTTGCTCGGCCTGGCTCTTGCCTTCGCGTCGCTTCTGAATCCCATACAGGAGTCAGCTCGCGTCGCAAGTTCCACCTTCGCGGAGTCGGCGGTTCAGGCGCACTCTCCGAGCGATGCGGTTGTGTGGCGAAATACGAACCCGGGCATCTATTACGAGAAGGGCATGCGGTGGTATGGCCGCACGAAGCACGCCGCACATGTACGCCAACCAATCCGCAGCAAGAGCTAATGGCGAGGACCAGAGCAATCGCCATCGCCATTGCGATACTATTTTGTATCGGCGTCATCGGTGTTGGTGCAGCATTCCAGGCTCGCAAGCACCAGGCCGACGTCGCGGCGGAAGCGCAAAGAGCGCGCGTCATGGCGGAACAGGGGGCCGCGCGGGCATCGTACCGACGTCTAAATGACATCTTATCGCGCGCCAACGGGGCTCTTGATCGATTGAATGAACTGCGGACGACGTACGACGGAAAATATTCTGAGGCGGCAGACGCGAGCCAAAAGCGCCACGACCTTTTTGAAGCGCAACCTTATGACGTTGCCGGCGGACTCACTTTGATCGAGAGGGAGAAATCCGCGGTTGAGGCACTGCAGCCGATGACCGGCGAAAAAGCGGATGCTGCCCCTCTGCTGCCAGCACCTTCGACGAGGCGTACGGAGATGGCGTTACGTCGGCAATCATCAATGACATATCGATCGCCGCTGAAGCCGAAGGTGCAGGCCTAAGCGATTGGTCGCGCGCAGCCAGCGCAATTAATGACTCGTTGAGCGCTCGGGCGAATGGACGGTACGATGTGAACCGCGACGACGTAGGCGGAATGTACAAGTCGTCAGGTGACGAGGCCGCCCGATCACGGCAAAGGTGGGCGACCGTCGAAAGTCGATTCGACACGTTGCGGAACAGGCTTGATCACGACATTAACGATGCAAACAAGCGAAGCGGAGCATCTTCAGTCTATAGCAAGGGATCCTCGGTTTCCACGCCGCTCGCCATCTCGACGCCTGTTCCGGCGCAGCACTCCGATGGACCAAGTACAGTAAAGTCGGAGGCCGTCGGTGATGCGACGCAACGAGTCGTCAAAGAGTTCTACAACGCTATCGGCACGCACCGGCTCAACGACGCGTACGCTCTATTGTCAAATAATTTCAGAAGCGCCACCTCTCCGACCGCATTTCGTAACGGCTATCGAACGACAGTCGCGGTCAATGCGACGACGTCGGTAGGCGAAGATCCCTCAGTCGTATCGATAGATCTTATCGCCACCGATGGAAAGCCAGGATCCGGAGCGACTTTCACGACCCACTTTAAGGGCAGATGGCGGCTTATCTGGGACGATAGCAAGCAGAAGTGGTTGCTTGATGACGGCCAGTTTTCGAAAGTCGCAGCCCAGTAACGCTTCGCGGCTCCGCAGGCAAGAATTTTATTTTGTAAACTTCGTAACCCGCTAACTCAATAACATCCCCCCGGCAACGTTCCTATTCTCGCGTGCGATCACAAATCGTCTAGACTTACCTAAAAACGTCGGCCATTGCGCCTTTAGTGGGCAAAGTCGCGACCAAGATTAATATATTTTTACGGCGTGTGGCGACCATGTTGGCGTGTGGCGACGCGGGCCAGGGCCGACCCGTACCCGCCGAGGTGGGAGCCACGGCTTGCGCGCATAGCCCGGCGGCGAGTCCTCGAGCGAATCTCGGCCTCGAACGCGCACCGTGTGGTCGGTGCGGCCACCGAGGCGACATGCACGTCATGCGCGACGCGTTGCTCGTCTGCGTGGTCTGCGACGGCAGTACGACGATCTGGCCGTGCACCGCGAAGCGACTCGTAGAAGAACGAGCCGCCGCGAGCGCCGATCCGCCACGGTGACTGCGTTGCACATAGGCCGCGCCACGGCTCTTCGGCGGATTACTCAAGGTGTAAGAACGCTTGGGGTTAATTGAGCCGATAGCTATTGCCGGTCAGAAGGATCGTATGTATTACCGCCTCATCGCCACGGTTCTTGCCGCGATCCTTCTGTTCGCACCGCACGTCGCGATCGCAAAGACGCGCCACCATGCTGTCACGACGGCGCCCGTTAACAGCGGCTCACTGCAACTGTTCTCGACGGAAAAGGCGGCACAGGCTCACTGTCCCCGAGAGACGGTCGTGTGGCTGAACACAAATAGCGGGATATACCACGAGAAGGGCATGCGGTGGTACGGCAACACGAAAGCCGGCGCATACGTCTGCAAGAGCGAGGCTGATGGTGCCGGAGATCGCGACACACGCAACGGGCAGTGAAGCGCCAGCCGTTCGCCGTTCTGTTCTTAGCCGTCGTATCGATTGGATTATCAGCGCCAGCAATAGCGGAGACCAGGGGGGCAGTACTGCTGCGACGCTGTGCAGACGCTGCGCACGCCGAACACTTGTTCCAAGAAGCGCGCGAAGCAGGCGCCGTTGGCGATTTGAACTCGTATAAACTATATCGGGAGGCGGCTCGACTCTTTTTTCGCTGTTCGGAATCCGTTTCGGAGAACGAACCGCGCGATCTCGCTTTAATTTCGTACGGGTATGCAATCAACGCTTCAAATCGAACCAATGGCGACGTGTTGCAGCTTAACCCTATACTTGACGCGAAGCTAAACGAGCTTGCCTACCGATCGCGCTTCGAAGACTTGCGGAAAGATGCTAGAGAACTTCGTCGGGTGGTGCGCCACTCGTATCGAGAGGCGTACAAGGCGGTTAATGGTACGTACCCAGAAGGTTGGCCCGAAATCGAGCCGGCATCATTACCTGTGCCGGATTATCCCGAGTTCAAAGGCCCGGCGACCCTCGTAACGCCATCCCCCTAGACGAAACGCTGCTGTTTAACTGCACGGGTGGCCATCTGGTGGCCCTACTGCGTGCTATTGGCCACTATCCAGCGGTACGAGACGTGATGAACGACGGGGGAAACCCTTACGGGATAAGACTGTGCGACACTGCGTGGCGCTTGACGATTCGGTACTTGGCGGATTTCAAGACTGCCGCATTCGACCGCTCTGCCATCTCTCCATCGGCGAAGCCCTTAGCATAAAGACTTTCGGTGTGCAGCTTCCATTGTGCGCTACCACGACCGATCGACCTTCCAGCGTTCACCGGAACGAACGCCCAGGCCGCAGCCGTACTTCGGGGGCTTTCGCCGCCGACATAACGACCTCCGATGCGCGATTCGACACGCCCCAAGCACGCGTCGCGGAGTAGTCGTCGCGCGAACCTTTTGCGTTACCCCACAAGCGGCGCTATCTCAAAACTTACGTTCGCCAGCCGTTAAGCGTTACGAGCGCGAAGACCAGCACCGTTGCGAAACCGATCCAGACCGCGACCGCACCGACGAACGCGGCGGCCAGCCGCTGCCGGCGCAGACGCGCCGCGATGACGGCGGCAACGGCGAACGTGACGATATTCCCGGCAAGTTCCACGGCGTGTCCGCCGACAACGTGCGTGTAGAACGGATACGCAAGGCACAGTCCGACGAGCACGACGATCGCGCGTCCATTCAACACAGCGGATGCGCCGCGCTCGCGAACGACGAGCCAACGCGCGGCACCCATCAGACCGAAAAGTGCCACCCAGATCGCGCCGATCGCATGGCCGGGCGGCGCGAACGCGGGCCAGACCTCGGTGTCCGGCGGATTGAGTCCCATTGCGGACAGCGCCCCGTTGGTCAGCGCGGCGATAGCGACGGTCGACGCGACCGTCGCGAACAGACCGCGACGATCGCCGCGGTCGAAGACGGTTAGGATGCGAGTTGCAAGCCGTCTTCGAGCGCGACGACGCACGCGATCGCGTCGATCGGCAGCGACATGTCGTGGCGTTCGCCATAAAAATAGACCGACATCGCCGACGGCGAGAGGATATCTTCGCGGAAGCGGCCGGTGTGCGTCGTGCCGTCGGTCAGACCGATCGAAACGCGACCGTGAGCCTTGGGCAGAAATTCATGAGTCGACATCGCTTGAGCACCTCGAACGGCGGCCTTTTTCGTATAATACGGGCGGCCCTCATTCGGCACCGTAGCGCAGGTCACGAGCGCCATCGGCAGCCGGAGCGCGGGCGCGCCGCAGTATCTCTGCGTCGGCTGCGAGTCCACGTCCCGAACATCCGCGGCGCGGCGCGTTCGTCCACGTACAAGGGTGTCGGAGCACCGCGACGTCGGCGACGCAGTCCCCCGAAAGTGTCACGCCGCGCACGATGTGCCGCGGGGGCGACGCAGCGTCGATGGCCGCCATGGTGGCGAAGCCGTCCCACGCATCTGCGAGAGCCGGTACCGCTTGGCGCAAGACCTGTAGCGCGTGCGAGCCGAGCGTGACGACGAGCCGCGGCCGTACGACCTCCAATTGCCGCGCGAGATACGCGGCGCACTGCGCGCGGTAGCAGATACCCGCTCGAACTGCGCCTGTCGCCGGACCGACTTTGATGCCCATCAGAGCGTTGGTGAGAAAACAGTCCGCAATATCGGCATCGGCCAGCGCGAGGACCCGCCGTAGACCGGCCCACGTGCGGTTGCCGGCGACGCGTTCGCTGCCCTCGCCCGCGCCGAGTGCGAAGCGGTACGACGCTTCGTCAAAGACGTGCGCGATGAGCGCGATCGGCCGCTCCGCCAGCGGCGTTCCCGGCCACCAGAGGCCGGCACCGACCGGGAAGAACGCGGTGCCCACTGCGAACGCCTCGGCTCGCGCGACCGCGTGCGGCGGATACGCCGTCACGTAATCGTCCAACTCCGCATAGAGTCCGGCGATCCGTGGATCGACGCGCAACACCGCTAGTGTTCTTCCAGTTCGGCTGACGTCGGCATCGCGAGCGGCTCTTCGAGGGTCGCCGCGAGCGTCGGTGCGTCGGGCAGCGGCAACTCCTCATCGAGCGGACGCTGCAACGCGACGACGTAGCCGCCGCCCGGCACGGAGGCGATCCCGCGCATTTCCCAGCCGAACGATCCCATCAGCGCGAGCGACGCATCGCCGTGGCCGGTAGCATCTTCGGACGCCATGGTATGGAAAGAAAACTCGTAGCGTGCGCGCATGCCGTCATGCTACCAGGTGACGGCGCTTCGCGCGAGAGTCGCGGCGCTACCGGCTCAGAACGAGATCCTTTTCTTTCTCGAGGTCGGGCGACCACTTGCCCAAAGCTGCCAGCGAATTCATCTTCGCGCGGTGGCGGATCGCCTTTTGAGCGGCGTCGATGTTGGCGTCATCGCCTTTCCACGTGTTGAGCGCGGGTTGCTGTAGCGCGCGGCCGTAGGAGAACGTCAGCGGCCACGGCACGTTTTGCGCGCGCGCGAGAACGTTGATTTCGTTGAGATGCGCGGTCGCGTCTTCGTTCTCTTGACCGCCGGAGAGAAACGCGATGCCCGCGACCGATGCTGGAACGGTATCCATCAACACCGCAAGCGTCCTGCTCGCGACGTCGTTGACGGATGCTTTGCTACCGAACTTTTGGCCCGGGATCACGTAGCTCGGCTTGAGCACCATCTCGCCGAACGCGATATTCTGGCTCTCGAGCTCCTCGAAGACCAAGCGCAGGGTACGCACGTGCACGGCGTGGCTCGTCTCGATCGAATGCGACATGGTACCGTCCATGAGCACTTCGGGCTCGATGATCGGCACGAGGCCCCCCGCCTGGCAGATCGCTCCGTAGCGCGCGAGCGCGTGGGCGTTGGCGCGCAGGCACGCGTCGGTCGGCAGCCCCGTCTTCTCGTCGATCGTGATGACCGCGCGCCACTTCGCGAATTTCGCCCCCATCTTGACGTACTCTTCGACGCGTTTTGCGAGACCGTCGAGACCGCTTGTGATCTTCTCTTCGGCAGGCGCGAGCGCGAGATGTTCGACGCCGGTATCGAGCTTGATGCCGGGAAAGGCGCCGGCGCTCTCGAGGGTCTGGACGAAGCTCTTACCGCGCATGCCGTCTTGGCGAATCGTTTCGTCGTAAAGAATAACGCCGCTGAAATAGGTGCCGAAATCCGGCAACGTAAACAACAGATCGCGGTATTTGCGGCGGTTCTCTTCGGTTTGCGCGATGTTGAGCGGAACGAAGCGCTTATTTGCGGTTCCGGTGCTCTCGTCGGCAGCGAGGATCCCCTTACCCGGGGCAACCATCGCTTTGGCGACCGCTGCGAGTTGGCTGGTCATGACGTTGCGTGCTCCTTGAGGAGATTGGATGGTATCGTGCCGTTGACGCGGCCGAGGTTGATAAATTTTTCGAGATTGTGCTTCCCGTCCACCATACGCATCGTGTCGGTGAGCGATGAAATAATGATCGACTGCGTGTAGGCACTGCCGCGCACGTAGCTGACGCCGTGAAGGAGTTCGCCGTCCGTGACCCCCGTCGCGCACAGCATCGCGAGATCGCTGCGGCAGAGGTCATCGAGGCTGAGCACCTTACGAGGATCTAAGCCTTCTGCTTTGGCAATGGCATCCTCTCCGTCGCGCAGCCAGAGCCGGCCCTGCATATCCCCGCCCAAACACTTAACCGCACACGCCGCGACGACGCCCTCGGTGGCGCCACCGATGCCCATCAGCATATCGATGCGGCTGCGCTCTTGGAGGGCCGCGATGATGCCGTTGGCGATATCGCCGTCGCCGAAAAGCCGCACGCGCGCGCCGAGTCCGCGCAGTTGGCGCACGAGCTCGTCGTTACGGGGACGCTCGAGCACGGCGACCGTGATCTCCTCGATCGGCCGGCCCATCGCCTTCGCGACCCCGTGCACGTTCTCACTGACGCTCGCCTCGATCGACACGACGCCTTTGCATTGCGGACCGACGATGATCTTATCCATATAGGCGATGTGCGTGTGGAACAGCGAGCCGCGTTCGGCCGCCGCGACGACGCTGATCGCGCCGTGACCGTCTTTGGCGGCGAGGGTCGTGCCGTCGATCGGATCGACGGCGACATCCATCTTCGGACCGTCACCCGTTCCGACGTGCTCGCCGATGTAGAGCATCGGAGCCTCGTCTTTTTCGCCCTCGCCGATCACGACGACGCCGTCGATATCGACTTCGCCGAGAATGCCGCGCATCGCGTCGACCGCAGCTTGATCGACGCCATTTTTATCGCCGCGACCGACGAGCTTTCCCGACACGATGGCTGCGGCTTCGGTAGCTCGCAAGAATTCTAGTTCGACGCGAGCGTCGATCCGGCGACTCGTCATCGCTCTCTGTTGTCGCATGGAACACCGAAACTCTTGCTCTGCCACGCCAAAACGAATCGGCTTAGGTGCTAATTCCACCGGTACGGCGGGAGCGGGTTGGCCGCGCGACAATTCGAATGCGCCGACATGACCACGCTGACGAAACCGCGCCTGCGCGACCGGTTTCCTACGCTCGCGAGCGCCACGTATCTCGTTTCTCACTCGATGGGCGCGCCGCCGCTGGCGGCTCGCGAGGCGCTCGCCGCATACTGGTCCGCGTGGGCCGAGCACGGTCCCGAAGCCTGGCAGAGCTGGCGTGCGAGCGTGGCCGCGCTGGCCGATAACCTCGGGTGCATCTTCGGCGCACCGGCGAGCAGCGTTTCCTTGGTGCCCAACGTCTCCTTAGCGCAAGCCGTGGTCGCTTCGGCGCTCGACTTCACGCCCGACCGGAACGAAGTCGTAATCGAAGCGCTGCAGTTTCCGACCGTCACGTACGTTTGGAAGCAGTGGGAACGGTACGGAGCGCGCGTCGTCGTCGTTCCCTCCGCGGACGGCCGCACGATGGCGACCGATCGGCTTTGTTCCGCAATCACCGAGCGCACGGCCGTGGTCGCCCTCTCGCACGCGGCGTACGTGTCGGGCGCCGTCATCGACGTCGCCGTCATTCAAGCTCGCGCTCGGGAAGTCGGGGCGATCTTCGTACTCGATGCGTACCAGACGACGGGCGTCTTTCCATACGACGTCGTCGCACTCGACGTGGATATCGTCGTGGGCGGCAGCCACAAGTGGCTCTGCGGCGGCCCGGGTTGCGGCTTTCTCTACGTACGGCCCGGGCTGCGCGCGAGCGTCGTGCCGGCGATTACCGGGTGGATGGCGCACGAGGCACCGTTCGCATTCGCTCCCGCGCCGATCGTGCTTGCAAACGGCCCCCATCGCTACGATTCCGGCACTCCGACGATCCCGGGGTATCTCGTCGCGCGCGCGGGCCACGATGCGATTCTGGAAGTCGGCGTACCTTCGATCCGGGCGCACAACGTTCGCTTGTCGGAGCGCTTGATCGCGGGAGCGCGCGAACGCCGCTTTACGATTCCAACGCCGCTGGACGCGGGGCGGCGCTCGGGTTGGATCGGCATGGACTTCGCGGGCGCGGAACGCACGACGAAAGCGCTCGTCGCTCGGCGCGTGTTCGTCGACTACCGGCCCGGGTGCGGTATTCGCGTGAGCCCGCACTTTTATACGAACGATCACGATATCGACGCCTTCTTCAGCGCGGTCGACGACATACGGCGAAGCGCGTGACGCGCCCGATGCGCGTTCGCTTCGCCGTCGCGGCGAGCGTCGTCGCGGCGAGCGCGTTTGCCGCGCGCGCCACGTACGCGCAGCCGCAATCGTCGCAAACGCTGCCACGCTGTCTCGGAGCCGACGCCGCCATCGTGTCGCGTTTGGATTCGGCACAGAGCGTCGCGGGCCAGCCGTTCACATTTAAGATGATCGCGCGCGTAGCCGCCAAGGGTAACCTGCCGGAGATTCCCGTCGGGACGCGCGGATTCGGCGTCGTCGCCTACGCCGAACACGCGCACGGCAGCGGCAGCCCGGGGCGGCTCGTCGTCGAGCCGCGGTTTCTGCGCCTCGCCGACGGCACGCACGTGCCCGTCATCGCCGATCCCCAATTAAGTGAAGGCTTCGTGCAAGGCGAAACGCGCAACGTCAACGGCGCCTTCGCCTTCGTGCCCGGTTTCGGACTTGCCGTCGAGGGCTACAACGCACTCCATCGCGGTAAGGAGATCGTCATCGCCAAGGGGACGCCGTTCCGCGTCGTCCTCGGCGACGACCTCGCGCTCGGAGAATGCTTCGTGCCGCCGCCTTCGGCGCTGGACGTGCGCTGATCGTGCTGCGACTCGCGACCCCGGACGATGCGGCGGAAATCGCGGCGATCTACGCACCGTTCGTCGCGGCGACGCACGTGTCGTTCGAAGAAACGCCGCCGAGCGTCGAAGGCATGCGCGCCATCTTAGCGGGCGCGCAGGCCGTCTGGCCGTGGGTGGTCTGCGAACGTGCGGGCGAGGTCGCGGGATTCGCGTACGCGAGCGCGCATCGCACGCGTTCGGCGTACCGGTATTCCGTCGACACGAGTACCTACGTCCACGCACGTCACCGCCGGGCAGGCGTCGCGCGCCTCGCATACACCGCGCTATTCGGGCTCCTCGCACGCCAAGGGTACTACAACGCCTTTGCGGGAATCGCGCTTCCGAACGCGCCGAGTCTCGCGCTGCATACGAGCCTCCGTTTTCGCGAAGTCGCACGCTACGCGAACGTCGGTTTCAAAGCCGGCGCGTGGCACGATACCGTTTGGTTGCAGCGGCCTTTACGGACGCTGGAAACGCCGCCGACGGAACCTCGCTCCCTCGGTGCGCTCGCTGCCTCCGAGATCGCAGCGTGCCTCGCGGCTGCAGAAATCGCCGCGCTATAGACTCTGCCCGGCACGTTAATCCGCACCCTCGGACGAAGAGGACGATCGCGCTAAGAAACGGGGATTCGATCCACGTTTCTAGCAAGGGCGGCGCGCGTTTCTTCGTGCACGACGGCGTTGCTCGCGAGAACCGACGCACCCGCAACGTCGAAGGCTCCGCCGTCGATTGCGCTGACGGTGCCGCCCGCTTCGCGAACGAGCAGAGCGCCCGCCGCCACATCCCACGCATGTAAATCGAATTCCCAGAATGCGTCGAATCGGCCGGCGGCAACGAACGCGAGATCGAGCGCCGCCGAACCGTCGCGCCGCACGCCTTGCGCGACGCGCGAAAGTCGGGCAAAGTTTTCGCCGTTGCGCTCGTATCGTGCGGGGATGAAGCCGGTGCAGACGAGAGATTCGGCAAGTGTGGCCGTCTCCGAAACGACGATGCGGGTTCCGTTGAGCGTTGCACCGCGGCCCCGCTGCGCCGCATACAACTCGCGCAGCGCCGGCGCGTAGATCGCAGCCACTACGAGTTCACCCCCGCGTTCGTAGGCGATGGAGACGCAATAGAGCGGATAGTCGTGCGCGTAATTCGTCGTGCCGTCGAGCGGATCGACGATCCATCGTTCGTCGCTCGTGCCCGCGGTCGCGCCGCCTTCCTCGCCCAAAATCGCCGCATCCGGAAACGCCGCGCGCAAGCGCGCGACGATGAGCGCTTCGCTGGCGCGATCCGAAGCGGTGACGAGGTCGCCGCGTAGCCCTTTTTCGGCCGCCTCGAGCGGCATCCCGACGCGCTCAAGGAGGACGTCTCCCGCGGCTCTCGCGGTTTCGATCGCACACTGCAGCGGGTCCATGGAGCTCCTTAGCGAGAACGGCGGGGCTATGATCGAACGCATCCTTATCGGGCTCGAAACGGCGGTCCTCGGTTTATGGGCCGGCAGCATGGCGGGCTTCGCGTTTATTTTCGCGCCGCTGGCGATCAAAGCGGTGCCGCGTATGGACGCATTCGCGGCGCTCGTCGCCGCGGTGATCCGTGGCATCGGCTCGTTCGGCGCCGTCTGCGGGGCGGTCGCGATCGTCGCCGCGCTCGTCCGAGCCGCCGCGCCCGAAGCGCGGCGCTTATCGCTCGTCCGTGTCGCCCTCGTGGCGATCGCCCTCGCCGGGAGCGCTTACGAATCGTCGGCGATCGTTCCGCGCATGCAGGCGACCGCCGCGCAGATCCCGGGTCCGATCGATAGCGTCTCGAAGGACGATCCGCGCCGGGTCGCCTACAACGTCGAACATACCGCCTCGACCCGCGTCTACGGCACGGCGTTCCTCTGCGTGCTAGCGGCTCTCACGCTCGCGGCCTTCGGGCGCAAGCGCGCCGCGTAGGCCGTGGCGCGCTCGGCGGGTTGACCCTCTCCTACCGAGATGCCTATACTAGAGACTCGACATCTCGCTAGGTGAGGCGTCTGCGAAACACACAAGCCGTTGCCCGGAAACGTCGAGAGACGCCAAGTGGGTGGAACAGGCTCCGCCGAGTCAAGGCGGCGCTCAACGCGGCTGATGCGGCCCCTCTCTCGCGAGACGGCCTCATCTACGGTGCGCAGTGCCAAACTCCATGCGACTGAGATGCGGGTCGATTCGTTTCCGAATCGGTCTACAAATCGGTCGCCCTCGCGACCGGTTTTTGCATTTGGCTCGGCGTTCGGAAAGGGGGTGAATCGATATGGCATTTCGGGACGGTTACCTTTCCGAACTCGTCGGCCGTCAGGCGATTCTCGAGAACGACCCGGAGCGCCGCGTTCTCGGGAAAGTCAGCGACTTCTTCGTCGGATCTCCCGAAGACACGTTTCCGCGCATCGATGGCGTCGTCATCAAAACGCGCGACGGCGCGAAGACCGTTGCGGTACGCGACGTCGTCGATATCGATGCGAAGGGCGCCGTCATCCTGCGCGTGACGCCGACCGAAGAGGCGCTCCCCGACGATCGGGCGCTCTACCTCGTCAAAGACCTCTTCGACAAACAGATCGTCGACGTCGACGGCCGCAAAGTCGTTCGGATCAACGATCTCGAGATCGCCAATACCGGCGGCACCTTGCGCGTCGTCGCCGCCGACATCGGCGTCTCGGGACTCTTGCGGCGCTTGGGCCTCGGCGGCGTCGCGCCGCTGCTGCTCGAGCGCGTGCCGCGCACGCTCATCGCCTGGGACAACGTCGCGCCCATTTCCGACGTCAACCCCTCGCAGGTGACGCTCTCCGTTTCGGAATCGCGGCTCTCGCGATTACACCCCTCGGAACTCGCAGACATCATCTCCGACCTCTCCGCGCAGGACGCCGCCCGCGTCGTACAATCGCTCGACGACGAGACGGCCGCCGATGCTTTCGAACATCTCGATGCCGACACGCAGCAATCGCTGATCGACGATCTTGGCGAAGAACGCGCCGCGGACATCATCGAAGAGATGGATTCCGACGACGCCGCGGATTTGCTCGGCGAACTCGACGAGGAACAGCGCGCGTCGCTACTCGCAAAGATATCCGACCGCGAGTACGCAGACGAACTCGAAGACCTCGTCGAGTACGAGCCGGATTCGGCAGGCGGCCTCATGACGACCGATTACGTGTGGATCTATCCGCATCGCACGACGGCTGCGACGATCGAAAAGATCCGCGAGATCTCGCCGGAGTCCGAATTCATTTACTATCTCTACGTCACCGATCACAGCCGCAAGCTGCTCGGCACCATTTCGCTGCGTACGCTGCTGCTCGCGCTGCCCACCGCGTTCATTCAAAAGCTTATCGATACCGATATCGTAAGCGTCTCGCCGGACGCGAGCGCTGAAGACGTCGCCGCTACGATCGCACGCTACGATCTGCTCGCGGTTCCCGTTCTCGACGACGAAGGCCGCATGCTCGGCATCGTCACCGTCGACGACGCGATCGATGCGATCATCCCGGAAAAGATCGCGAATTCGCTGCCGCGCTTCGTCCGCCATCACGACAAAAAGGCGAAACGTGCTGCCCGCTAGCGAGACGCCGGCCGTTTCGCGGCGCGCACGCATGCTGCGGACGGCGCTCTTCGTCGCGAGCGTGCTCGGCCCGGGGTTCATTACGGCTTCGGCGGGCAACGATGTCGGCGGCATCTTCACCTACTCAGTCGCCGGAGCGCAATTCGGCTACAAGATCATCTGGCCGCTCATTCCGATCGCGGTCGCACTGATCGTCGTACAAGAGATGGCGGCGCGCATGGGCGCCGTCACCGGGAAAGGCCTCGCCGCGCTGATCCGCGAGGAATTCGGCGTGCGGATCGCGCTGCTAACGATGCTCGGGCTGTTCTTCATGAACACGTTTACGACGTCGGCGGAGTTCGCGGGTATCGCATCCGCGAGCGAGATCTACCATATCTCGCGCTACATTTCCGTTCCGCTCTCGCTGGCACTGGTCTTTCTCTTGGTCTTACGCGTCAGCGGCAAGGCCGTCGAACGCATCTTCGTCGTGCTATCGCTCGTTTACGTCACGTACATCATCTCCGGAGTCCTCGCGCATCCGAATTGGGGCGACGTCGCACGCGGTGCGTTCGTGCCGACGATCGACACGCACGACGGCGCGTATCTCGGCACGATCGTCGCGCTTATCGGCACGACGATCTCGCCCTACATGCAGTTCTATCTGCAATCCGCAGTCGTCGAAAAGGGAACGCGCCCGAGCGGCCTGCTCGCATCCCGCATCGACGTCACGAACGGTTCGATTCTCGCAATCGTCGTCGCGGCGTTCATGATCGTCGCGAACGCGGCGACGATCTTCGTCTTCAACGAGCACCACGCCGCCCATCCGATCGTCGTAACGCAAGCGGCCGACGTCGCCGTCGCGCTGCAGCCGCTCGCCGGTAAGTTCGCGAGCGCCCTTTTCGCTTTCGGCATTCTCAACGCCGGGCTTTTTGCAGCGGCGATCCTTCCGCTTTCGACGAGCTACCTCGTGTGCGAGGCGTTCGGCTTCGAAGCCGCACTCGACCGCGGTCTGCGCGAAGCGCCGGTCTTCTTCTCGCTCTTCGCCGCGGGGCTCGTACTCGGTGCGGCGCTCGTCCTCATTCCGGGTATTCCGCTGGTCAGACTCGCGATCGGATCGCAGGTCGTCCAGGGGTTGCTGCTGCCCCTGGAACTCGTCCTCATGCTGATCATCGTCAATCGCGCCCGCGTCATGGGCGTCTACCGGAACAACCGCGCGGCGAACGTCATCGGCTGGGCGACCGTCGGAATAGTCGGTATCATCGCGCTCTACTACACGTTCACGCAAGTGATCGGCCACGGGGGAACGACGTGATCTTGTTTCTGCACGCCGCACCGGTGTCGCTCGCCGCGACCCAGGCCGGACTCGAACGCGTGCGGGCCGCCTACGCCGTGCGGCATGCGCTCGCGCCCGGCATCGTGGATCCGCGCGCGATGTTTTTCGCGCACGACGACATCGATTATGCGCGCGTTCGGGGCGCGCTCCGGGCGCATCTACGCGGCGACGAGACGCGCGTCGTTCTCTCCTGTTCGGTGTATAACGGTTTCGCGACGCGCCTCGAAGCCGAATTTGGGGTGCCCGTGGAACGTTCCGACGACGCCGGCTCGTGCGCGGCGCTCGAGCGCGGCGCGCGCATCGGCCTAGCGGTCAGTTATCCGCCATCGTACGCGATCATCGAAACGCATCTCCAAGCGCTCGCCGAGGATGCGCGACGCGACGTCGAACTCGTCCCGCTGCTTTCGGAGAACGCGTTCTCGTTCGCCGATGACGCACCGCGTTACGCTCGCGCGCTTCTCGAAGGCGTCGCGGCCGCCGGGCCGCTCGACGCACTCTTTCTCGCGCAATACAGCATGGATCCGGTCGCACCGCGCGTCGCGGAAGCGACGGCGATCCCGGTCGTGAGTGCCCTCGATGCGACGCTGGCCCGACTCGGAGTGACCCAATAACAAACAAACGCATCGCTGCGATTCTTTTCGCAGCCGTCTTCGCGTTCGCCGTCGCGGCAGGCTTCGTTCTGTTTCGGCAACCGCTGGCTGAAAACGTCAGCAACGGTTTGGCTCGGCGCGACGTCACAGCGGCGTTTCATAAGCGCCGGCTCAACTTCGTCATTCTGGGGAAACAGGAAGACGAAGGCACGAGCGATACGATCGTCCTCGCGCATCTGGATCTCGATCGCCGCCTCGCGACACTGATCTCGATTCCGCGCGATACGTGGGTCGCGATACCGCACCACGGCCATCAGAAGATCAACAGCGCGTACGGCTACGGCGGTCCCGCGCTAACGGCCCGGATCGTCGGCGAGTTGACGGGCGCGCACATCGACTCCACGCTTACCGTCGATCCCGCCGGCGCCAAGCAAATCGTGGATGCGATGGGCGGTCTCAACGTCGATGTCGAGCGCGATATGGATTACGACGATCGTCACGGCAACCTGCACATTCACTTCAAACGCGGCGAACAATTCCTCGGCGGCGGAGCGGTCATGGAGTACATGCGCTTCCGTCACGATGCCGAGTCGGATTTCGGACGCATGCGGCGCCAGCAGCAAGTCATCCGGCAGATCGTCAAACAGCTGGGCGAACCGCAGAACTGGGGCAAGCTCCCGCGTGTGGTCGACGTGGCTCGCAAAGACATCGCGACCCCGCTCACCGACGCGCAACTTCGCGCCCTCGTCGAACTCTATCGCGGGGTACCCGCTGACAACGTGCGCGCGTTCACGCTGCCCGGACGCTCGGATTTCGTCGGCGATGCCGCCGTCGTCCTCATCGACGAACGCTGGGCTAAAATCGTCGGGCAGCTTGTCTGTGCGAATGCGGATCCACCGCAAAGCACGGTCCTCGTGGTGAACGCGACGGGCCAGACGGCGTTGACGAAAACGGTCGTCGGCGCGTTACGCGGCGGCGGCTGGAACGTCGCGACGTTCGTCGACGAACCGACCAAAGCGCGCAGCGAAATCGTCGGTAGCGACGGCGCGGCTCACGCCCTCGCGCGAACGTTCGATCCGGTACCTCACCGCGCCGGCCATGCGACGGTTTTACGCCTGGGGCGCGACGCCCGGCCGAGTACGTAGGCCCACGCCAACCCCGATGGCCCGTGCTTTGTCACCGGGATGACGTACGATTCGGCTATCGCGAGCCGATAACGAAAAGTACGGCCCTACCTAACGCCAGCATGGTGTCACGTGAGAATCGTTTCCCTCCTCATCATCGGCCTGCTCGCCACGCGCGTGCAACCCGCGCGTGCCGCCGCGTTCGATTCGGCCGGAACCGGTTGCTCGAGCGCGATCGATTTCCGGCTCGTCGGGTCGTGGATCGCCGAAGACGGCATCGAGCGCAAGAGCTTTCTGCCCGAGACGCGCTCGCAGACGCCGGGCGGCCTCCCGCTTTCGACTCAGACGTGCATGACGGATCCCGACGACGTCGAGGAAGTCTCGAGCGTGGAGATCGCCCCGCACCTGCGTTCGGTCACGCAATCCCATTATCACATCGGTTTCGTCGGGCTCGATCGGGTGCTCGTGACGTTCCCCAATGGCGCGATGGGGTTCTTTCGGCGAGTCGTCGTCGCCCCGCGACGCGTCTTCGAAGCCGTCGCGCACGTCGCCGGACGCAGCACGCGCCGCCGGGTGAGCCAACGCGAAGCGCCGAGCGTGTTCCCTTAGGCGGCAGGACCCATGGCCCTGAGTGCGTGCATTCCTACGTAATACACGTATGCGAAGATGACGAACCCGAGGGCGAGCGCGCCGAGTACCATTTCCCGCGGCCCGTCGCGACGCGCGAAGGCGGTCGCCATCGCATACGTCCCGCCATTGAGGATTGCGAGAATCCAATGCAGCGGCGGCGGCGGTAATTTCGTTATTCCCCATACGGCGGCCCCGAGAACGATTTGGAGGACGAGCACATACAGGATGTAGCGGCGGACCGGCGCCCAGAAGATCGCGGCGAGCGATGCGAGGACGAGAATCGTCCCCAGGGCGTAATGAACGTTCAGAATAGCCATGTGCCGGAGGCCTTCGCGTGATCGATATCGGCGTCATGTCGACGGACGAGCTCGTCGAGTTCGCCGAAGGCCTCGCGCGCATCGCCAGCACCGGCGGCGGCCCCAAAGCGCTCGCGGCCCACCTGGGCAGCGCACTGGAAGCCGCGGTACTCGTCGAAGACGCCGAATGGCGCCACGTCGCGCTTGCAAACGCGAGCGCGCGCCCGGTCCCGCCGACCAGCCGCGACCTCATCAGTTCCGCTGCGAAGGATCCCGGCGACGCCGTGGCACGGCTGCAAACGCCGGGCGACCCGCTCGGCGGCGTGGCCGTGCGCATCCGCGGCGGCGAGGCGCCTTTGGGCTGGCTCTCGGTATTTCCGAAACTCGTATCGGCCGAGGGACGGCTCGCGGCGTTGCGCCTGACCGCAGCAGCGATCGCCGTCGAGCTCTCGCGCGACGCGGGCGGCGGCAAGAACCGGCGTAAGTTGTTCTGGGATCGCTTGATCTCCCGCGCGTACGACGATCCGATCGAAGCCAAAGACGACGCGACCGCTCGGGGCATCTCGCTTGCCGCAAGCTACGTCGCGGTCGCAATCGAAGCGGAAGGTTTAGAGGAAGCCGTCGCGGCGACGAAGATGGGCGATCTGCGGCGCATCTGCTTGGAGACGCTGCGCTCGGGCTCGGGCGACATCGTCGTCCTGGAACGCGGGGGTGGCTTCGTCTTCTTATGTCCGGCGCCGCTGGAAGTCGATGCCGCGAACGCCCGGACGGCGGCAACGCTCATATCGCGTGCCGCCACGAAGGCGCACTTCGGGGCGAAAATCGTCGGCGGTGTGGGCCGCGCGGCCGAAGCGATCGCCACGTATCGCACGGTCGACGAAGCGCGCAAATCGATGTTCATCGCGCGCCGCCTCTTCGGCGGTTCGCGCATCATGCCGTACGATGACCTCGGCGTCTACCCGTTGATCCTGCGCGGCGGGGCCACCCAAGGGGAACTCCGCACATTTTCCGATCGCATTCTCGCGCCGCTGCGTGCGTACGACGAGAAACACCAAACGGAATTGATCCGAACCTTGCGGCTCTATTTCGACGTCGGACAGAACGTAAAGACGGCCGCCGCCGAACTCTCCGTGCACCGGCATACCGTCTTCTATCGCCTGCGCCAGATCGCGGAGATCAGCGGGCACGATCTAGATTCCGCCCACGACCAACTCACTCTGCGTACTGCGATGGCGATCGATGCACTCAACTCATCCGAACGGTAAATCCCTAAAGCGCGACGTACTCAAAATAGCGAAAGAGCGCGCGGTGCGCTTCGTGCGCCTCTCGTTCGTCGACATTCTGGGCATCAGCAAGAACGTCACGATTCCCATCGGCGAACTCGAGCGTGCGATCGAAGGCAAGGTGACCTTCGACGGCGGTTCGATCGACGGCTTCGTGCGCGGTGAGGAAGCCGACATGATGCTGCTGCCTGACCTCTCCACCTTCGCCGTCTATCCGTGGACGGCCAACGGGCATACCGAGGCGCGGCTGATTTGCGATATCGCGACGCCCGATGGTGAAGCGTTCGAAGGCTGCCCCCGTACGACGCTGCGCCGCGCGGTGGAAGACGCGCGCGACGTCGTCACCGGCGTGCAGAGCGGGCTCGAGGTCGAGTTTTATCTTTTCGACGTCGATGCTGAAAACCAACCGACCACGCGGTCGAACGACGTCGGTTCGTATTTCGATATCAACGAAAGCGATCGCGGCGAAACCGCGCGGTTGGAGATCGTGCTGGCTTTGGAGGCGATGGGCTTCGGCGTGAGTAGCGCCCATCACGAGCACGGCGCGGGCCAGCACGAGATCGATCTCAAGGAAACGGGACCGCTCGCCGCAGCCGACGCGCTGATCACGATTCGTACGGTGGCCAAGCACATCGCGGCGCGCCACAGCTTACACGCCACGTTCATGCCCAAGCCGACGGAAACGCTCGCCGGAAGCGGCGTCCACGTCTACTTCTCGCTCCTGGAGAACGCCGAAGCCCCCCTGCCGCCGGGAGAACTCGGCGAGGAAACGCTCTTCGCAATCGGCGGCCTCCTGCAGCACGCGCCCGCCTTTACCGCGATCTGTAATCCGACGGTCAATTCGTACAAGCGGCTCGTCGCCGCGTGGGATGCGCCGATCTACACGGTTTGGTCGCACCGCAGCGCGAACGCGCTCGTTCGCGTGCCTTCGCCCGAAGATGGCCGCTCGCGCATCGAAGTTCGCAGCGCCGACCCGTCGTGCAATCCGTATCTCGCGATGACGGTGCTGCTCGCAAGCGCCGCGCACGGCGTGCGCACGCACGTGCTCCCAGGGGACCCGCTGACGGGATCGACCTACGATCTCAACGAGCGCGAACGCGACCGCCGACGCATCCGCACGCTACCGAAATCTCTACGCCAAGCGCTGATCGAGCTCGATAACGACGTCGTTATCCGGGGAGCCCTCGGCGATCACATCTATCACGCGTTCCGCGACGCGAAGACCGCGGAATACGAACGCTACCGCCGCGCCGTGCATCCGTGGGAGCGCGAAGCATACCTTCGGGTGTATTAGTCGCCGCTCCGCCGGTCGACGACGCGCTGTGCCTTGCCCTGCGATGCTTCGAGCGAGCCGGGAGCTACAAGCTCGATGGCGACCGTCAATCCGACGTGCGTCTTGATGCGTTCGCGTAGCAGCGCGGCACAATCGGCTTCATCTCCGTCGCTCGAGACACGAGCCACGACGACCGTCATCGCGTCGAGGCGTCCTTCGCGCTCGATGCGGATGCGATAATCTGGAGCCAAGCGCGGGTCGCGCAGCACCAGCTCTTCGATCTGCGTCGGAAAGACGTTCACGCCGCGCACGATCAGCATGTCGTCGCTGCGACCCGCGATGCGATCGATACGGCGCATGGAACGCGCGGTGCCCGGTAAGAGTCGCGTCAGATCGCGCGTGCGATACCGGATGGCCGGCTGCGCTTCTTTCGTCAGCGTCGTCAGCACGAGTTCGCCCCAGTCGCCGTCCGGCAAGACGTCGCCAGAATCCGGATGGACGATCTCGGGATAGAAGTGATCTTCCCAAAGGACCGGTCCGTCTTTGGTTTCAACGCATTCGCTCGCGACCCCGGGACCCATGATCTCGGAGAGTCCGTAGATATCGACCGCGTCGATCTTCGCGCGCGTTTCGATATGCAGCCGCATTTCGGCGGTCCATGGCTCGGCGCCGAAGATGCCGACCCGCAAGCCGCACGAGCGGGGGTCGATACCTTGGCGGTCCATCTCGTCGAGAATCGCCAGCATGTAGCTCGGCGTTACCATGATGACGCCCGGCCGGAAGTCGCACAGCAACTGGACTTGTTTCGCGGTCTGGCCGCCGGACATCGGCACGACGGTGCAGCCGAGCCGCTCCGCACCGTAGTGCGCGCCGAGCCCACCCGTAAAGAGGCCGTACCCGTACGCGACGTGTACGATGTCGCCCGGCCGCCCGCCGGCCGCCGCGATCGACCGCGCGACGAGATTGGCCCATACATCGAGGTCGGCGCGCGTGTACCCGACGACCGTCGGTTTACCCGTCGTTCCGCTCGAGGCGTGGAGCCGCGCGAGCCGTTCGCGCGGAACCGCGAAGAGCCCAAACGGATAGTTGTTCCGAAAATCGGCCTTCTGCAGAAACGGAAAGCGTGCGAGGTCGGCGAGGGCGCGCAGATCGTCCGGCCGGACGCCGCGCGCGTCGAAGGCGGCGCGATAGTGCGGCACGTTCGCATAGGCGTGCTCGAGCGACCAGCGCAGCCGTTCGAGTTGCAGCGCCGCGATCTCCGCCCGGCTGGCCCGTTCGATCGGAGGGGTGGTCACGGACGTTCCAGCAGCACGGCGATGCCTTGCCCGACGCCGATGCACATCGTGCACACGGCGCGGCGCGCAGCGCGCACGCCGAGATCGAGCGATGCCGTCAGCGCGAGTCGCGCGCCGCTCATGCCCAGCGGATGTCCGAGCGCGATCGCGCCGCCGTTGGGATTGACGTGTTCGGCGTCGTCGGGCAGGCCGAGTTCGCGCAGCACGGCGAGCGATTGCGCGGCGAACGCTTCGTTGAGTTCGAAAAGCTCGATGTCGGCCAAGCGGAGCCCGGCGCGCTGCAGGAGCGCGCGCGTCGCCGGAATCGGACCGATGCCCATCACGCGCGGCGCGACGCCCGCGGTGACGGCGGCGACGACGCGCGCCCGCGGCACGAGTCCGTAACGCTCGACCGCGCGAGCAGATGCGACGATGAGGGCGGCGGCGCCATCGTTAATGGCTGAAGCATTGCCGGCGGTCACGCTGCCGCCGGCGCGGAACGGCGCCTCGAGAGCGGCCAGCTTTTCCAGCGTCGTGTCGGCGCGCGGCTGCTCGTCGGCGGCGACGCGCGTAACGGCACCTTTGCGCGCCGGAACGTCGACCGCTACGATTTCTTGCGCGAGCCGGCCGCTCGCCATCGCCGCGACGGCGCGTCGCTGGGAGCGTAGCGCGAATGCATCTTGATCGGCGCGCGAGATGGCGAATTCGACCGCGACGTTCTCCGCGGTCTCGGGCATGCTATCGATGCCGTACGCACGCTGCAGCATTGGGTTGACGAAGCGCCAGCCGATCGTCGTATCGTAGACCGCGTTCTCACGTGCGAAGGCGCCCGTGGCCTTGGGCATGACGAACGGCGCGCGCGTCATACTCTCCACACCGCCCGCAATACAGAGATCGGCGTCGCCCGCGCGAATCGCGCGCGCGGCGAACGCGACGGCATCTAAGCCCGAGCCGCACAAACGATTCACGGTCGCGGCGGGCGTCCGTTCGGGCAAACCCGCCAGGAGCACCGCCATCCGGCCGACGTTTCGATTGTCTTCGCCGGCCTGATTCGCACAGCCGAAGAAAACGTCGTCGACGGCAGTCCAATCGACGCCGGAATTGCGCGCGACGAGCGCGCGCACGACGTGTGCGGCGAGATCGTCGGGACGCACGCTCGCGAACGCACCGCCATAGCGGCCGATCGGCGTGCGTACGCCGTCGCAGAGATAGGCTTGCGGCATCATGCCCCGTTCATGCGTGCGCGGCGCCATCGACGTCGATCCGCACGACGTCCGTCGCGGGAACGCTCTGACACATGAGGATGAATCCGCGCCGCACTTCGTAATCTTCGAGCGCGAAATTGCGGTTCATGTCGACTTCACCGGCCAGGAGTACGGCGCGGCACGTCGCACAGACGCCGCTCTTGCACGAAAACGGCAAGTCGATACCGGCGCGCAACCCCGCTTCGAGAACGGTCTCGGCATTGCGGGCGATCGAAAACGTGCGCTCGCGGCCCTCGAGGGTTACCGTCGCGGCAATGTCGCCGGGAGCGGCGGGGCGCGCGGAAACCGGCCGCGGCGTACGCGCGCCGGAAGCGGCGAACAGCTCGACCTTCACGGCGGGCGATGGGAGCCCGCGTGCCACGAGCGCTTCCCGCACGGCGAGCGACATCGCTTCGGGGCCGCACACGAACGCCGCATCGACGGTCGCGAGATCGATCCACGCATCGAAGAGGGCGTCGCACTTGTCACGGTCGATGCGGCCGCCGAACAGTTCGATCTCCGCGGACTCGCGGCTCATCACGAAGACGAGCGACAACCGATCCAGATAGCGATCTTTGAGATCTAGAAGCTCGTCCCGAAACATGACGGTCGACGTCGCACGGTTGCCGTACACGAGCGTGAAGCGGCTCTGCGGCTCCGTCCCCAGCGTCGTACCGACGATCGAGAGGAGCGGCGTGATGCCGCTGCCCGCCGCAAAGCCGAGGTAGTGCCGCCGCTGCGCCGGATCGAGCGGCGTGAAGAAGCGTCCCTCGGGCGGCGCGACGTCCACCGTGGCGCCCGCCACGAGCGCCCGATGTGCCCACGTCGAGAAGCGGCCGTCCTCGGCGCGCTTGATCCCGACGCGTAACGCCCCGCTGGCGACCGCGGAGCAGATCGAATACGAACGCCGGATCCCCACCCCGTCGACGTCGGCGCGCAGCGTTACGTATTGGCCCTGCGTGAAGCGGAACCGTTCGCGCAGCGCCGCCGGCACGTCGAAGGTGACGGCAACGGCCTCGCGCGTTTGCGGCACGACGGCCGCCACGCGTAAAGGGAAAAATCGTTCGCTCATGCGTGAATTCAGGCTCAGTGACATTTGAAGTAATCGAACGGCTCGGCGCAAGCGTTACAGCGGTTCAGCGACTTACACGGCGTCGAGCCGAACTCGCTGATGAGCGACGTGTCGACGGAGGCGCAGCGCGGACACGCGACCGGCGCGCGCGGCGTGCCGCGCGCGCCGAGCGACGCACGGTCCGAAGCGGCGCCGACGGGCGGCGCGATACCGTAGGCGCGCAGCTTCTCGCGACCCGCTGCGGAGAGCCAATCCGTCGTCCAGGGTGGATCGAGCTGGGTACGCAGACGCACGTCGGCGATGCCGCGCGCGTGCAGCGCACGTTGGATATCGCGCGCGATGACCGCCGTCGCGGGACATCCCGAATAGGTCGGCGTGACCGTCACCTCGAGCGCCGCGCCGCCGGCCGCGTCGCGCCAGGCGACGTCGCGCACGATGCCGAGGTCGACCACGGAGACGACCGGCACTTCGGGATCGGGGACGTCGCCGAGCCAGCGCCAGACGTCGTCGAGCGAGCACGCCGCGGTCGCGGGCTGCGTCACCAGCGCTCTCCCGCGACGCTGCGCCGGAGGGACTGCATCTCGGCCAGCAGGTATGTGAGGTGCTCGGAATGCGTGCCGCGTTTGCCGCCCTGCTGCATCCAGCACTCGCGCGGCACGGAGAGCGTCGCGTCGGCGAACACGTCGGCGACGTCCTGTGACCAACGGCCGCGCAACGTTCCGGGCTCGAAACCGGCGCCGGACGACGTCATTTCGAAATCGACCGCATCGGCCGCAAAGAGTTCGCCCGTATACGGCCACAACGCATCGACGGCGGCTTGCATGCGCGCGTGACTGACGTCCGTGCCGTCGCCCAAACGCACCACCCAATCGGCGCTGCGCCTGAGATGATACGTCGCTTCTTTGTGCGCTTTGCGCGCGATGCCGGCGACGCCGGAATCCGCCGACCCGCCCAGCCGTTCGAGTGCGAGCACGTGCCAGGCGTCGAAAAGAAACTGCCGCGCGAGCGTGTCGGCGAAATTGCCGTTGCGCTGCTCGACGAGCAGCACGTTGCGAAACTCGTGTCCGTCGCGGGCATAGGCGAGATCGTCGGCGTCGCGGCCGCGGCCTTCGCACTCACCAGCATAGGCGAGCCACGTTCGCGCTTGCCCGATGAGATCGAGGGCGACGTTGGTGAGCGCGAGATCTTCCTCGACGATCGGCGCGTGGCCGGTCCAAGCTGCGAGCCGTTGACCGAGCACGAGCGTGTTATCCCCGAAGCGCAAGAGATACTCGAAGCGCGCATCGAGCACCGCATACGCGCTCACAAGTGCTCGACGCCGTCGGGCACCGCGAAGAAGGTCGGATGGCGGTACGCTTTATCGGCGCCCGGCTCGAAGAAGCTGCCGCGCTCTTCGGGGACGCTGGCGACGATGTCCGCCGCGCGCACGACCCAAACGCTCGTGCCTTCGCTACGGCGCGTGTAGACGTCGCGCGCGTTCTGCAGCGCCATGCCGGCGTCGGCGGCGTGCAGGCTGCCGACGTGCTTGTGCGCGAGCCCGCGGTCGCTGCGAATGAAAATTTCCCAGAGCGGCCATTCGCGCCGCTCCTGGGCGACGCTCATACCGCGTCGCCGTCGCGGCGCGCGCGCTTCTGCGCGTGCGCGAGCGCCGCTTCGCGGACCCATGCGCCGTCTTCCCACGCGTCCACCCGCGCGCGTAAGCGCTCGCGATTGCACGGTCCCTCGCCCCGCACGACCCGGTAGAACTCGTCCCAATCGATCGGACCCGGATCGTAGTGGCCACGCGCCTCGTTCCAGCAAAGCGCGGGATCGGGCACGGTCAGTCCGAGCGCTTGCGCTTGCGGGACCGTCTGATCGATGAAGCGCTGCCGCAGTTCGTCGTTGCTAAAGAGCTTGATCTTCCAGCGCATCGACTGCTCGCTATTGGGCGACGCACTATCGGGCGGTCCGAACATCATGACCGCGGGCCACCACCAGCGATCGAGCGCGTCTTGCGCCATCGCACGCTGCCCGGCCGTGCCCGCGCACAACGTCGCGATGACGTCGAAGCCTTGCCGCTGGTGAAAACTCTCTTCTTTGCAGACGCGCACCATCGCGCGCGCGTAGGGGCCGTACGAGCAGCGCGTGAGCGGGATCTGGTTGATGATCGCCGCACCGTCGACGAGCCAACCGATCGCGCCGACGTCGGCCCAGGCGAGCGTGGGATAGTTGAAGATGCTCGAATACTTCGCCCGGCCCGCATGCAACGCGTCGACCATTTCTTCGCGCGAGGTTCCGAGCGTTTCGGCCGCACTATAGAGGTAGAGCCCGTGACCGGCCTCGTCTTGCACTTTTGCGAGCAAGATCAGTTTGCGTTCGAGCGACGGCGCGCGCGTGATCCAGTTTGCCTCGGGAAGCATGCCGACGATTTCGGAATGGGCGTGCTGCGAGATCTGGCGCACGAGCGTCTTACGGTACGCGTCGGGCATCCAGTCATTGGGCTCGACGGTCACACCGCGATCCAACTTTTCGTCGAAGCGGCGCTGTTGCTCGCTTTCGCCTGCCGCCGCATCGACGTCGACCATCTGCGTGTACATCGTGTCTCCTTACGTCGTCGTCGTCGCCAGCGCGACGCGCGTGGCGTTGAGCGTGAGCAGTTCGTATGCCGCGACCGTCTCGCCATGCTGATTGCTGACCGCGACGTCCCAGCGCACTTCGCCGTACTCGGGCTTACGGGGCGTCTTCGCCTTGACGGTCAGGCGCACGGCGATCGTGTCGCCGGGCTCGACGGGCTTCGTAAAGCGCAGGTTATCGAGGCCGTAGTTCGCGAGCACGGGTCCCGGCGACGGCTCGACGAAGAGGCCGGCCGCAAACGAAAGGATCAGATACCCGTGTGCGATGCGCCCGGGAAACAATGGATTCGCGCGGGCCGCCGCATCGTCCATGTGCGCGTAAAACGTGTCGCCCGTAAAGGCCGCGAAGTGCTCGATGTCGGCCAGCTCGATCGTGCGCCGCGGCGTATGAATCGTCTCGCCGACCGCGAGTTCCTCAAACGTGCGCCGAAACGGATGCGCGTCCGCCGCGATCTCCGGTGCACCGGGTTGCCACTCGCGCGTGAGCGCGGCCAGCCGCGCCGGCGACGCTTGGACGGCGGAACGCTGCATGTACGCAAAGACGCCGCGCAAGCCGCCGAGCTCCTCGCCGCCGCCCGCGCGCCCGGGGCCGCCATGCACGAGTCCCGGCAACGGCGCGCCGTGCCCGGTGGACTCGCGCGCACAGTCGCGATCGATCGCGACGATGCGGCCGTGATACGCGCCGAGCCCGGCGATCAATTCATTTGCGGCTCGCGCGTCGTACGTGTAGACGGAGGCGACCAGACTTCCGCCGCCGCGCGCCGCGAGCTCGATCGCGTCGTCGATGCCATCGTAGGCGAGCAGCGTCGCGACCGGCCCGAACGCTTCGACATCGTGGATTCGCGTCGCGGCCCCGGGCCGCTCGCACCCGAGCAACAGCGGTGAGAAGAACGCACCGCGCTCGGCATCGGCGCCGCGCGCGACGACGCGATGCGGATCGCCGAGCAGCGTCTCCGTCTCGGGCTGCAACAGCGCGACGGCCGCGCGCACGGCGTCGCGTTGCGAGCGGCTCGCCAGGGGACCCATGCCGACGTCCTCCCGGCGTGGATCGCCCACCACGACGTCGCGCAAACGCACCTGCAGAGCTTCGACGACTGCCTCGTACGTTGCGCGCGGTACGATCGCGCGACGGATTGCCGTACACTTTTGACCGGCTTTGCTCGTCATTTCGCGCAAAACTTCGGTAATGAATAAATCGAACTCCGGGCTGCCGGGCGCGGCATCCGGCCCGAGAATCGCGGCGTTGAGCGAATCCCGTTCGGCGATGAAGCGGACGGCGTTTCGCGAGACGCTCGGATGATCGCGCAGCAGCAGCGACGTTTCGAACGAACCCGTAAACGAGACGACGTCCTGGCCGCCCAAATGATCGAGCAGGTCGCCCGTTCCGCCCACGACGAGTTGGACGGCGCCCGGGGGCAGGATCTCGGAGTCGACGATGAGGCGGAACAGCGCCTGCGCGAGATACGCGGTCGCCGTCGCCGGCTTTACGATCGCCGGAACGCCGGCAAGCAGTGCCGGCGCGAGCTTTTCGAGCATCCCCCAACACGGAAAATTGTAGGCGTTGATGTGGACCGCGACACCGCGCCGAGGCGTCAGGATGTGCCGCGCGACGAAGGTGCCGGCCTTCGAGAGCGCTTCTTGCGCACCGTCGAGCGCGAAGAACGCGTCGGGCAGTTCGCGGCGGCCCCGCGCGGCGTAGGCGAACAGCGTGCCGATGCCGCCGTCGATATCGATGAGGTGATCGCGCCGCGTCGCGCCGGTGTCGAACGAGCGCTCGTAGAGCGGTTCCCGCCGAGCGTTGAGATAGAGCGCTAGCGCCTTGAGCCGCGCGGCCCGCTCGTGGAACGTCAACGCGCGCAGACTCGTGCCGCCGGCGCGGCGTGCGAACCGGACCATCGCGCCGAAGTCCAAACCGACGCTCGACGCGAAGCCGAGCGTGCGACCGTCGACCGCGCTCGTCAGCGCGACGGGTTCGCCGCTGCCCGCGATCCAGCGCTTCTCGGCATAACTTCGAACAATCGGAATCACGAGGCAGCTCCGTTCCCTACCAAACGGTCAGTTATTGAAGTCTACTGCGCTAAGCCGTGCGGGTCAAGCATCTTCGACGGCGACGCCGCCACGGCAGCCCGCACGTCACCGTCACAACGTCCGTCCGCAACGACGGATCCGCTAACGACGGCGACTCGCGGCCCTCCAGGAGCTACTCGTTATTGAAAATATCGTTGCCGAAGCTTTGGAGCCTTGCCGCCCCGCGTAGCCGAGGTGTGAGAACCCAAAGATAGCTGCGAGACTTTTGAGCTCCACGATAGTGGTCGTAAGGCACGCCTCACCGGTGAGGCCGCCGCCGCCTCGCACCACCGGGCGATCAACAGGGGTTAGCGTGTGCTTATACCAGCTTAACTGGTGCGCAGACTTGCTTTAGCCGGCGCAAAATTACGGAGTCGTAGCGTCCGCCGCGTCGCAGAGTAGCTCCCACGCGCGCGCGGCGTCGGCTTCGGTCGTGCGCTCGTTCCCGATCGCCAGACGAATCGCGAGGCGTCCGTCGAGTTTGGTCGTGGACACAAACGCTTCGCCCGTCGCATTGACGCACTCGACGATGCGCGCGTTGCGCGCGTCGCTATCGGCGGCGGCGTCGCCGGACGCGACGTCCGCAACGTAACGAAAACATACGACCGAAAGCGGGTGCGGCGCGACGACGCGCCACCGCTCGTCCGCGCGCACCCAGCCGGCGAAGGTCTGCGCGAAGGCGATATGAGCGCGTAAGCGCTCTTGCATCCCGCGCACGCCCAAGTGCCGCATCGCGAACCATAGCTTGAGCGCGCGGAACCGGCGCCCGAGCTGCAGACCGTAATCCATGTAATTGCGCACGCCCGTTTCGGACGTCGCGAGATAGTCCGCAACTAAACTAAATGCCCGGCGCAACACGTCGGGATCGCGCACGTAGAGCACCGACAGATCGATCGGCACGAAGAGCCATTTGTGCGGGTTGACGACGACGCTATCCGCCCGATCGCAGCCCGAGAGCAGATACGCAAATTCCGGCAAGATCGCGGCCGGCCCGGCATAGGCGGCATCGACATGCAACCAGGTTGCGTAACGCTTCGCGATCGTCGCAATCTCCGGCACGGGATCCGATGACGTCGTCGAGGTCGTACCGACAGTCGCCGCGATGCAGAGCGGGCGCATGCCGCGCGCGACATCTTCGCGCATCGACCTTTCCAGCGCGTCCGGGAGCATCGCATACGCCGCGTCGACGGGCACGCGCACGACATTCTCGCGTCCGATTCCCAGCGCGATCGCGGCCTTCTCGATGTGTGAGTGCGTGTGCTCCGTGAGATAGACGCGCAGCACCGGCAGGTCGGTGCGGCCCGCCATCCCCCGTTCGCGAATGCCGAGATCGAGCGCTTCCCGCGCGGCGCAGAGCGCCGTGAATCCGCTCATCGACGCCGTATCGTAGACGATGCCGTGCAGACCCGCGTCCAGACCGAGTAGCTCGCGCAACCACACGAGCACGACTTCCTCGAGCTCCGTCGCCGCGGGGGACGTGCGCCACAGCATCGCGTTAACGTCGAGGGCCGCCGTCAGGGCCTCCGCGATCACCGCGACGGGCGTCGCGCTGATGGAGAAATAGGCGAAGAAGCGCGGGTGATTCCAATGCGTGATCCCGGGCAGCACGAACCGCTCGAAGTCGTCGAAGATCGCATCGAAGCTTTCCGGCTCGACCGGCGCGCGGCCGGGAAGCGCACCCGTAAGATCCCCGGGCCGGCTGCGTGAGAGAACCGGATACGCGCTCGGATCGGCATAATAGCGGTCGATCCAGCGCGCGGCGCGGTCGAAGGCGGTTACGAGATCGGACAAATGCTAACGCTCTCGTCGATATAGATCGTCGCACCTTGTTGGCCGTCGCGCGCGAGGATGCGGGGTATCAACGAACGGCGAATCCGAGACGTACGATGAGGTCACCTTCGAGTGGAGCGACGAGAGAGCGCGCCGGCCGCAATGGCACCCCAAGTCGCGCTGGAGCCTCAGGATATTGCTTGCGCTCGAATATTTTGAATCGATGACGGTAGGCGAGCGTCGTCATTAAGCCACAATCCATGTGCAGCCTCGTTGTGGCAGTGGAGTAGGAAAGTTCCCGGGTTGTCGGCGACGACGTCGACCTCGGCGCTCCCCATCATCGGCCGCACACGACCGTGTCCTTGCGAACGCCGCTCGTTGGCACGCCGTCAACCGAGGCGAGTTTGAGCACATGCCCGTGGAGGTGCATCGGGTGCTCCATCATACTCATGTTGCTGAACGCGATGCGGTAGCGCTTGCCGCGCTCGAAGGCTAGCGGCGTGGTATCCGGGAACGAGCGCCCATTGATCGTCCAACGATTCTGCGTTCCCATCGCTTGCCGCATCACCAGCTCGAAGCGCCCATCCGCCTCCGGCATGCTCAATCCAGCTCCGAAGCTCGCGTAGTGCCACGGGGAGAGCGCCGCCGGATCCCGCCAGACCGGTCGGCCTCGCTGCCCCGCGTATTCGATGACGGTGCCGAGGAGACGGTTGCGATAGACGGCCGATCCAACGCCGTAGAGGTAGCGGCGCTGTGCTAAGTCCTAGCCGTGCCCGCCGGAGAAGGACGCGGTTCCGGACGCAAATGCAGCATTCGCGGCTACGGGGAGTTCGAGTCAACCGAAAGCCAACGGATAGAAAGTAACGCCTACAGACAGCAGCTAGAACCTCCACTAATGTCGTCAGAATTTTCCAAGGCGTGATGGACGAGCCTCAGCGCCGACACGATCCGTTCCGGCTCAATGCCGCCTTCCTCGCGAATCTCTTGAACGATGAGTGCAACTTCGTAAATATCTTCGCGCAAGGTAGCCGCTTCATCCATGACGGTCTCCGATTCGTGAGCTTACGTGCGGCCGTACCCGGCGTCCCGGTCGGCAAAGCACAGCACGGCGGTCCTGATTGCGATTGGCACGCGTCCCTCGGCTGGGGGACGCGGCGGTGCATGACGATCGGGAGTCGGCCCATTGATATTTTCTGAATCTCGCTCGTGGTAAAAGAATGCATATGATACCGCAACGTATTTGGAGCTTCACGCTTGGAACGGCGACGACGATCGCGCTCGCAATCTCTTTCCGTGGCGTCGCCTCTCAGGCGGCGGCGCCCGTGACACAAGATCTAACGATAGCGGCTGCAGGCGACATCGCATGCGATAATACCCCGGGCGGATCGTGTCCCGGGACGTGGTGTACGAGCAGCTCTGACGAAGTTGCGGATTAGCTGCTGACGACAGCGGAGATCCGATGGAGTTGGTTTTCGCTGACGACCTTAAGTCCTTCGAGTTGCATGTAGC
>JAABUJ010001670.1_pt1 | contig 31015 bp, 25 predicted proteins | sample 5559131 | NCBI WGS metagenome assembly JAABUJ01 (sample SAMN10711875, study PRJNA513366) | rock metagenome | isolation source: Antarctica rocks | place: Antarctica: Victoria Land, Mt New Zealand nord | collected 2016-01-07
ATGCCGCTATCAACGGCAGCGAGCAGCGCCACACGGACAGAGACAGGATAGGGCTTCATACAACGCAGCACCTCCGGGGCTCCTCTGTTTTACCCGCTTCTCACCCCGGTCAACAAACTACCGTTATTCGCTATCGCACCGAGCTGGCCCAGGCAACAGCCTTGATTCTGGATGAAAACGCGGCGGCCGCGGCCGAGGAGGCGCTCGGCACGGAGAACCCGGACCTGATCCGCGTGGTAGTGGGGCAACGCGGTGGCTGGCACGCGTATGAGGAGGTGATCGCCTCCGGCTCCTCAGAGTACCGAGGTGAGGACACCCGTGCGGACGATCCGGCTATCCTCTACTTCACCTCTGGCACCACCGGCTATCCCAAGATGGTGATGCATACCCACGCCTCCTATCCCATTGGCCACCAGATCACCGGCAAGTTCTGGCTCGATCTCTCTCCGGATGACCTGCACTGGAATCTCTCCGACACCGGCTGGGCCAAGGCCGCCTGGAGTTCTCTCTTTGGACCCTGGAGCCAGGGCGCCGCGGTGTTTGTCTACCGGCAGTACGGCAAGCCGGACCCCGCTCGCATCCTATCGCAGTTCGCCGAGCATCAGGTAACCAGCTTCTGCGGGCCGCCTACCATCTACCGCATGCTGGTGCAGGTCGATCTCTCCAGGTACGACTACAGCTCCCTGCGTAGCTGCGTCGCGGCTGGCGAGCCACTCAACCCCGAGGTTATCGAGACCTGGCGGCAGGCTACCGGGCACACCATCCGGGACGGCTACGGCCAGACGGAGACGGTGGTGATCGTGGCCAACTTTCCCGGTATGGCGGTGCGCCCCGGCTCCATGGGACGTCCCTCACCCACCTTCACCGTAGACGTCATCGGCGACGACGCGCAGCCGCTACCGCCCAACCAGGAAGGCGACATCGCGGTGCGGGTCCGTCCGGAGCGACCGGTGGCGCTCTTCCGCGAGTACTGGGGCGATCCCCAGGCCACGGAGAACGCCTATCGTGGCGACTGGTACATCACCGGGGACCGAGCCTATCGTGATCAGGACGGCTATCTCTGGTTCGTGGGCCGGGCCGACGATGTGATTATCAGCTCGGCGTATCGCATCGGGCCCTTCGAAGTGGAGAGCGCTCTGGTCGAGCACCCGGCGGTGGTCGAGGCCGCGGTGGTTGGCAAGCCCGACCCAGAACGCGGCGAGATCGTCAAGGCCTTCGTGGTACTGGCCGCCGGCTATGAGGGCAACGCCGCCCTCACCAAAAAGCTGCAAGACCACGTGAAGCGAGTCACCGCTTCCTACAAATACCCGCGCGAGATCGAATACGCCACCGATCTGCCCAAAACGGTCAGCGGCAAGATCCGGCGGATTGAGCTGCGCGAGCGAGAGCGGGGGAAATGAAAGTAATATCCCTCACCCAGCTCCGCCGTCCCGCGGCGCATCGTGGCCTTTGGGAGGATGCGGCTTCTTGACGGGGCAGGGGAACGGCGTCAGGTCGAAGGCCACGGATTTGGCCTGGAAGGTGTGACCGTGAGGGGTCCCGGTGACACAGGCAAAGTCCCCCGGCATGATGCCCTCCAGGGTGCCCGGGCCACTATCGGTCTGGAAGACCGTATGGTCGGTAAAGACGATCTTTACCGCGTGGCCATGCGCCAGTTGCAGTTGCATCTGCATGGCGGAAACGGTGGTGACACTTCCCGCCATGCACTGTGGCGTGGCGTGCTTCCCGTGAGGAGGATGATGTGGCGCCGCGCAGGCCGGTGGAGGCGGATGCGGGGCGGTTTGGGCGCGGGCGATGGTTGGCAGCGCGGCCAGCAGCGTGAGACACAGGACGGCCGGTTTCATGCCGTTATCCTGGGGAATTGAATTGGTTCCGCGAGATGGTCCTCGGGCGCCGCGGCATGAGCCGGTAGGCAGAGGGTGAAGCAGCTTCCCTGGCCCAAATGGCTCTCGACCGCGACCGTGCCGCCGTGCCGCTGCGCTACCTCCTGAACCATTGCCAGCCCCAGTCCCGCGTGGCCCTGGCTCCGCTGGCTGCCACGCCCGCGATAGAACCGATCGAAGATGTGCGCTACCTCATCGGCTGGGATGCCGCGCCCGGTGTCCCGCACGCTGAACAGAACATCACTTCCCTGCATTGCTGCTCGTGCCACGATGCCCCCGCCCCGCGGGGTATAGTCCAGGGCGTTGGATAGCAGATTGGTGAGCGCCGAGGTCATGCGCTGGGCGTCCCAGCGGCAGTTCGGCAGGGCGCCGGCGATCTCGCAGGAGAGACGTTTGCCCTCCTGGGCGGCGCGTGCCGTGAAGCGATCGATGACCTGACGAAGCAGGTCATCCGGCTCACAGGGCGTCAGGATCAGCGCATCCGCATCCGCATCGAGGCTGGCCAGCGCAAAGAGCTGCTCGACCACCCTGGCCAGGTGCTCGCTTTCGGCCTGGATATACTGCACGGCGTCGTCCACCGCGTTGCCGCGCTGAGCCGTCCCGTCGCCCAGCGAACGGGCAAAGCCGGCGACCAGCGCAACCGGCGTCTTGAGTTCGTGGGCCGCGTTGGCCATGAAGTCGCGCAGCAGCTGCTGGCTGCGGGCCACTTCGGCCACCATCTCGTTGTAGCGCCGGGCCAGGCCGCGCGCCTCGCTCCAGCCCTCCTCGGGCACCGGATGGTCGTACTGCCCTTCGCGCGCCAACACCAGGGCATCGGACACCTGACGAAGTGGGCGGATCAGCGACCGAACCAGATACACGCCGATCACCCCCCAGGCCAGCAGGACCAGGCCAAAGACCACCAGCAGCGCAGGGAGGATTTGGCGCCAGGGAGGAGCCGCGCCGGCGGAGGTAATCACCAGCGCCACCGCGCCAGCGACTGTGCCGTGTACCAGCAGCGGCGTCTGCCAGCCAAATCGGTCGGAGCTCTCCATATTGGCCGAGTGGCCGCCCTGCGCGGCGCGGAGATCGACCAGCCGCCAGGTGCCTCGTGAAAATGGGGTCCAGCGGCTGGAATCGTAGCGGACGCGCCCGTGCCGGTCGAGCAAGATGATGCGCTTGCCCATCAAGTCGCTGTCGTGTCGGATCAGACGCTGCATCTGCGTGGTGCGAGCGTTCCGCGCCAGCAGGTGATCGAGCTGGCTGGCCAGGGAGGAGGTCTCATAGCGGAGGTCACTCTGATGCGCCGCCGTCACCCGGTCGGTGAGGATCGCGGTGAACGCGCCGCCCAGGAGCAGCAGCGCAACCAGCAACACGCTCAGGTGGGTGAGGATCAAGCGCAACTGAAGATCAGGCGCCATGGCCGGCCGTCCTCAGACAATAGCCCACGCCCCACACCGTTTGAATGTAGCGCGCCTGCTTGCCCGTCTCGCCCAGCTTGCTGCGCAACCGCCAGACGTGGACGTCCAGGGTGGCGCCGTCCCCCAGGTACTGATAGCCCCAGACGCGTTCCACTAATTGCTCCCGCGTGAAGACCTGCCCTGGGTGGCTGATGAGTTCGACCAGCAGATCGAACTCCTTGGGGCGCAGTTCGATCGGCCGGCCATCCAGGGTTACCCCACGCTGCACGGTGTCGACCGCCAGGCCCTCGATCACGTATCGCTGCGCGCGCTCGGTTCGCGGACGCGCCCGGCGCAGCACCGCCTTCACTCGCGCCACCAGCTCATCCGGCTGGAACGGTTTAGAGACATAGTCGTCCGCCCCGCCGTCGAAACCGGCGATGCGATCACGTGCCTCACCGCGCGCGGTTAACATGATGATCGGCGTGTCGGTGAGGGTTCGCGCCTGACGGCACACCGCGTAGCCGTCGATGTCGGGCAGGCCGATGTCCAGCACCACCAGGTCCGGCTGATACCGTTCGATGGCTTCCAGCGCCCCGGCCCCGGTGCCCTCGGACACCACGCCATATCCCGCCTGTTGCAGATAGAGCGTGACCAGACGCACCATGCCCGGCTCATCGTCCACCACCAGAACTTTCGCAGCTGCCATATCCCACGCTACGTGTCCTGGAGGGACGTGACAGGGCTTGAGCGGCACATGTTTAGGAAGTGTTCAGCTATGGGCGGCGCGATCGATGGATCACGGGCTGCTCGATGGAAATTTAGAATCCGTTCAGGATTTGGAGAGGGTGCGGTGAGAACTGATCCCTAGGCTGGGGATAGATCAAACAACAAGGAGAAAGATATGTCAGTCCGTTCATGGTTCCGTTGCTCCGTCCCTCCCCTGGCCTCGGTGGGATCAGTCCTGCTCCTGATCCTGGCCATGCTTATTCCTGCCAGGAGCACCCAGGCCCAGAGCAGTTCCGACCAGGTCGTGTCCTGGGTCCACATCGGCGACCTGCACATGGTCGACACCACGTTGTCCAACTACGCCGACCTCAAGACCATCGTCAACGAGATCAACAGCTATATGAAGGACGGTGTCAACTTCGCCTACCTGCCCGGCGACAACGCCAACGACGGCGCCACCTCCGAGTATCAGCTGATTCACGGCGTCATCCAGAACCTGCAAGTGCCGCTCAAAGCCATACCCGGCGACCACGATAACAAGGGGAACATCGCCGACTTTGAGCAGTACATCTATCCGAAGAATCCCGATGCCTTCGACATTGGGAACTACCACTTTGTTCTGCTCGATAGCTTCAAGCTACCGGCTCAGCTGTCGTTCTTCAAGTCCAGTCTGGACGCCGCCAAGGCTGCCGGCAAGCAGTCCGTGATCATGTTTCACCAGTTCGACGTGAATCAGCCGGGTAGTGATATCCAGTCCGTGATCCAGAACGATAACGTGATCCTGGTGGACACCGGCCACACCCACAGCAACGTCCTGGCCAACGACGGGCACACCGTCTATTCCGCAACTCGCTCGACCGGCCAGGCTACCGAAGGGCCGGTGGGCTTTTCCCTGAACAGCCTCGACCACGGCGTGGTGTCCTGGAAGTTCCAGCCGCTGGGGCAGTGGCCCTTCGTTGCGATCACCTCACCGGCCGATCAGGCGCTCCTCATCAACGGCGATCAGGTAGTTAAAGGAACGACCACGATCCACGTCAAGGCATTCAGCGACGCCACCATCAACAGCGTCAACTACCAGATCGATGGCGGCGCCAAGGTCGCCATGAGCGACCGCGGCGGCAACCTCTGGTCCGGCGCGTGGAATGCCTCCGGCCTGCCCGACGGCGCGCACACCATCGACGTCTCGGTGACGGACGCCAACGGCAAGACGGGCACCGACCAGATCAAGGCGCTGGTCAATCAGGCCGGCAGCTACACCGCGCCTACCAGGAGCTTCGGACCGGAGAACAACGTACTGCCGGCTAGCAGCATCAAAGGCCTGCTCGGCGCCACCGGAGGCGGTGGTGGCGGGAAGGGCGGCGGCAAGGGCGGACCTGGACCTGGCGCCTGTACCACCTCCGGCACGACGACCGCCACTCCCACGACCACGGCTACCGCTACCTCGGGCGCGGCACAGCCTGCCGGGGGCAAGGGCGGCAAGGGCGGCAAGGGCTGCGGCCCTGGTGGCAAGGGTGGAGGCGGCCCTGGTGGCAAGGGAGGCGCTGGACCCGCGGCCTGCACCACCTCCGGTACGACAACCGCCACCCCGACGGCCACGGCAACCGGCGCCTCGAGCGTGACACAGCCGAGCGGCGGTCCCGGTAAGGGTGGCAAGGGCGGTCATGGTTGCGGCGGCCCCGGTGGCGGCGGTCCTGGCGGCAAGGGCGGCGGACCCGGCGGCAAGGGTGGCAAGCACGGCGGCGCCTCGAGAGTCTGCTCCCCATCCGCCGCGGTGACGCCAACCCCGAGCGGAAGTACCCCGTAGAGCAGACCGCTCGGTAGATTGCCTCTCCTCCACACCTCCCGGCGTCCACTTCCTCAGTGGGCGCCGGGATCTCCTCTGTCGAGGCACATCTCAGTACTACGGTGAACACCGCCGTGCCAGCGCGAACACTCCGCCCGCGCCCCCGCCGGCACCCGCCGTGGTGCGTCCCCCCTCCCCCAACCCCTCCCCCTCTGGGGTGGAGGGGAGCTACCTTGCCGGCGATGCGAACATCTACAGGTTCAGGCAGCGCTGTTACAGCACCTTGCATCGGGGCTCGACCCGCCTCTGACCGTCGCGATGGTACCGGTGGGGCTGCGAGTTCCCACCGGGGCACGCATGCCAACCAAGTATTCCCCCTCCCCCCCGATGCTTGATGCACATTAAGTTTCCGATTTGGCAGCGGGACGCCAAATTGCCTATCGGGGTCATGTGTCGCCCTGCCGATTTCCCGCAGATTCATGCGGTCCCTGCTAATGTGCATCACGCATCCCCCGCGAGGGGGAGGGGGTTAGGGGGAGGGGGGATGCGCGCCACGGCGGACACGGCTCCCCTACACGATGCCGCGAGTGAATACACGGCGCGGGGGCAGGAGTAGACCCAGCGGGTACACCCCTGCCAGGCGGCTATAGCCGCGTAGCAGACCGACTCGTATCGTGGACGATAGCTCTGTCCACGATACTATGGATGACTACACGCCATACCGCTCAGTGCGGCCTTTTCCCCCGCGCTGCTGTTCCGCCCGCCGGAAAGCCGGTGGGAGGCATTGACCGAGCCGAAGGCGGTGCTGCTCCAGGGGGAATCACTTCCTGCGGCGGGCTGAAGCCCAGCAGCCGCTGCGCCAGCCGGCCTCCCTCATCCAATTCGGCCAGGGCCATCTCCAGATGGGCACGGGTCACCACCAGGTCCTCTCGCTCCAGAGCGGCCAGCACGGCCGCCTTTCGCAGTAGCTCCTTTATATAAGCGGGAGTGGCGCCCTCAATGCGCGTGACGATGTTCTCCAGGTCGACGCCCTGCAACTCGAGGCCGCGGGCATACAACTCCAGCAGCCGGCGCCGTCCCGCGGCGTCGGGTAGAGTCAGCTCAACCGCCAGGTCGATCCGACCCGGGCGCGCGGCGAGCGCGGGTTCAAGGGTCTCCGGGCGGTTGGTGGTGAGCATGAAGATGACATCGCTGTCCTCTCGCAACCCATCCATCTCGTTGAGCAACTCGAACAGCAGCGGATTGGTTCGCCCGAACTGCATGCCACGGTCCTCGGCGATCAGGTCGACGTCCTCCAGCACCACCATGGACGGCGCCAGCGCGCGCGCCAACTGGGCGACGGGCTGCAGGAGCCCCATCCCGAGACCGGTGGTCAAGAGGATTGTTCGGCCCGGCATGCGCCCGCTCAGGTACTCTATCATCAGCGTCTTGCCGACACCCGGCGGACCGTACAGCAAGATGCCGCGCTTGAGCGACCGCCCCGCCGCTCTCAGCCGCTCGGCCCGCTCAGCGAAGGCAATCGTATGCCGCTCGATACGCTCCAGCACGCTCTCTGGGAGGATGATGTCCTCGCGGGTAACCTGGGGCAGCGCGTGGAAGGCGATGAGCGTCTGGCGACCCGGCCCCATCTGACCGGGTGAGAGCGAGATGGTGTGACCGCGATACACGTTGAGCTGAGCCATCGAATCGGACAGCTCGGCCAGGAACCGCTGCCCGTCCTCCGGACGACCTGCCAGCACTTCGACGCGCAGCTTCTGGCGCGGACCATTGTCGGTCGAACCGGCCAGCAGCACGACGAACCGGCTGGCGCCATCGTGGACCAGGTAGAGCCCGAGCTGAACGCAGGGCAGGACGCGATCGCCCGCCAGATGGAAGTTCACATAGTCGACCGGCCCCTCGGTCAGTCGGGGTCCGGGCTGGCCGCCCCGGCTGACCAGGTCGGAGAGACCGAAGGCCATGAAGCGCTTATTGTCGGCGCCCACGCCCACCAGGTGTATCCGGCGCCCCGGCACGGCCATATACGCATCGAGGGCTACCTGGAGATTGGGGTGCTCGAAGGAGTCATACTCCTCGCCGATCACCGGGAGCTGCGCCGGGTCTACCCCAAGATGAGATTGGATGCGATCGAGCAGCGGACTGGTGGGTGGTGTCGCCTGGGCGACCACCGCCTCCATGAACTCCTTGAACGCGGTGCCGAAACGCGCGGGGTCCAGATCGGTATCGTTCTCCGCCATTGGATTGCTCCTTACTCACGGTGGTCCTTCATCATTCATCGTATCCTTGAGAAACTACAAACGCTCGTGCCGCTCGGCCAGGTTGACTCTCTCGATCTGCTCCATACCTACTCGTATCACCGATTCATGAGACAGTAGAGCAGATAGAACCACGGGAGGAGAAGGGACTATGGACGACAGCGGTCAATTGGATCTGGCGGCGATCTTGTATGAGCAGGCACGAACCGCGGAGGGCGCCCTGCAGGCTCTCCAGGAAACACTCAATCCACAGATCGACGCGAACCCGAACGATAAGCTGATGATGGAGATGCTCGATGTGGCCACCGACGCCCAGGAGTCGCTGACCGACCTGCGTGAGCTGATCGAGACCATGCGGCAGCGCGACCAACGAGGTGACCTCGGGTAAGCGCGGTCCAGCATGGCGCCAACTTTGTATAGGCGCCTCGAAATTGAGTCACAATGGGCCATTGCGGATGTGTTTGACGCAGGACGGTGTTAGGGGAGGAAAAACGTGGGAGAGAAGTGCGGTACTCATCGGGACGTTCGCCGGCCGTCGATGCGGCTGGGCATGGCTGTTCTGGCGCTGGGACTGTGCACACTATCGGGGTGGATTGCAGTTCAGGCCGCGCCGGCGCCGGGGGCTCCTCCCGTCGGCGCCATCCGGTTTGGCCGGATCTACCGCCCCTCGACGGAGACCTTCAAGTACCGGCAGACCGCCTTCCGGGTGGGCCGGTCGTTCGGCTGGATCGCCCATCTGCGCAAGGCGGTCCACGCCAATCGGCTGCAGGTGACGATTATTACGCTGCGGGGCGGTTCAACCACCCGGCGGCTGGGGCCGGTCATGGCGGCGCCGGGAGATATGGCATTGGTCAGTATCGTCCACAGCAGCCTGCCGGGTCCGACTGCGCGCCGTGAGGGATTGTCCAGGCCGGGCACCTACCGGTTGCGCTATTCGGTAGGTGGCGCCGAGCTTGCCGCGGGTATGTTCAGGCTGGTTCGATAGTCTGGTCAGCCGGTTCACTGAACCGGACGAAAGGGGACGATTGCATGAATGACGAGGAGAACAGCGACGCGGATTCTCGTGGCTTGCTCGGACGCTATGGAGTTCTGGTAATCCCCGCCCCGAAGCGCGTGCCGGATGAGGTCGCCGATCTGCAGCAACGCGATGGTACCGGCGAGTGGTTCGTGGGGCTGGCTCGATGGAGCGATCAGGTGGAGGGATACACCGCGAGCACCGATGGACCAATGTTCGATACGCGAGAGGAGGCTATGGCCGAAGCCAATCGCGTGCTCGACTGGCTCGCGGCGCAGCCGGCCGACGCCGATGTGCTCCGCCTCTGGACCGGCCTCCAACAATTCGGGCCGGACAGTGTGCTCAATGACCTGCCGTCCACCAGCGCCGCCTGGGGAGGCATGCGGACGTAGCGACGTGTCCGGATTCGTTTGTCAGGAACCGCGGACACGCACAGCCTACGGGTTTGCGGCGCGCCCTCGTGCGAAGTAGGCAAGAGCCAGAACGACCAGGATCACGATGACGATGATCGCCCAATAGCGAAGCCGTAGACCCAACAGACTCAGTGTCTGGAACAATAGCATGGAATCCAACGCACCCTCCTTAAAACTCTCTGTCCCCTAGAGTACTCCCAATTGGCGGCACGATGCCCCCCCTCCCCCGTCCCCTCCCCCTCGCGGGGGGGAGGGGCGATACTGTGCCTGTGACGCGAACAGCCACAGGCGCGGCAGCACCGTTACAGCAACTTGCATCCGTGCGTGGCCTGCACCAGTGATCGCTCTGAGGCTTCCAGTTGGGCACGGGGCTGCCCTACTGATTAGGTATTCCCCCTCCCCCCCGCGAGGGGGCCGGGGGGCCGTTAGGGGGAGGAGGGGGGGTGGTATCATAACGCTAATTGCAACGCGAGGCGTTACAAACTTAGCATGGAACACGTGGATCAGGGGGGAGTACGGAAGCTCATGGATGGTGCGATTCTGATCGCCAGGATAGGCCTGGCCGTTGTTTTTCTGGTTGCCGGCGCCGGCAAGCTGACGGATCTCGCTGGATCGCGGCAGGCGGTCGCCGACTTCGGCGTGCCCAAACGGTTGGCGAATCTCTCGGGCACGCTGCTTCCCCTGGTCGAGATGGTGCTGGCGCTGCTGCTACTGGTCCCGTCCACGGCCTGGTGGGGCGCCGTGGGCGCCGCGGCGCTGCTGGCGCTCTTCCTGGCCGGCATGGCTCGCAGCATGATTCGCGGCGAGGCGCCGGACTGCCACTGCTTCGGCCAGATTCATTCCGAGCCAGTCGGCTGGCCTACCATCGCCCGCAACAGCGGCCTATTAGTCGTGGCACTCGTCGCTGCCTCTCCCGATCCCCGCCACGCCGCGCCCGGCATCGCCGACTGGACCGCCCATCTCACCACCGCTGAAACGGTTCTCGCCTTCCTTATAATCGGTGTGGCAGTCCTGGTAGTGGGACAGTGGATCGTGATTCTGGAAACTGTCCGTCAGAACGGCCGGCTGCTGGTTCGCCTTGACACTCTGGTAACCACCCTGGCCGAGAGTGGGGTAGCGGCATCCGGCCCCCGGCCTGCCGCCGTGGCGCCTCCGGCCGGCCTGCCGGTTGGCTCATCCGCCCCCTCCTTTGCCTTGCCCGATCTCTCCGGCCAACCCGTCACCCTGGAAACCATTCTGTCCACCGACCGGCCGGCCATGCTGGTCTTCACCAGTCCTGACTGTGCGCCGTGCAACGCCCTGATGCCCGACCTGGGCCGTTGGCAGGCCGAGTACCGTGAGGACCTGGTCATCACCATCATCAGCCGGGGAACCGTCGAGGAAAATCGAAGGAAGAGCGCGGAGCACGGCTTGCAGAACATTCTGCTGCAGGAGTTGCGCGAGTTGGAGATGGCCTATGGGGTGAACGGCACGCCGAGTGCCGTGGTGATCGAGACCGACGGCCGGATTGTGGGCGAGCTGGCCACCGGCGCGGATGCTATGCTGCGCCTACTGAATCGCGCCCTGAGCGGTCTCCTGGTTGCCCCTCCCACGGCAGACACTCGGCTGGTGCCCCTGCTGCCCGAACTGCCGCGCACCGGCAGCGTCCCCGTGGCGCCCGCCCTGGTCGTTGGGAATCCGGCGCCGGCGCTTGCCCTTCCCGATCTGGACGGAAACCTTCAGACCCTCTTCGACTTTGCAGGCGAAGAGATCATGCTCCTCTTCTGGTCGAACACCTGCGGTTTCTGCACCGACATCCTGCCCGACCTGCAACGCTGGCAAAGCCGAGCCCCCACCGGCTCGCCGCGACTGGTCCTGATCGCCTCTGGCACCGCCGAGGAGAATCGCGCGGCCAATCTCCCCGGCGCGGTACTGCTCGATCAGCATTTCCTCACCGGCGCCGCCTACGGCGCCACCGGCACCCCGTCGGCGGTGCTCATCGACCCCGGGGGGAAGATCGCCTCGGAACTCGTGGCTGGCATCCCACTGGTGCTAGCCCTCCTCGGCGGCGGCAGCTTTTCGGTCTTGGTGTAGCCCCCCCTCCCCCAGCCCCTCCCCCTCCGGGGGGGAGGGGAGCTACTATGGGAAACGGTGTCTCTGAAAAACGCACTCTCCCTACGGAAACGGGAGCTACTGCGGGACGCAGTTCCTATTAGGGAACTCCCCCTCCCCGCCGCGAGGGGGAGGGGGTTGGGGGGAGGGGGGGCTATCTCCCCGCTGCCTGCTCTCCCCGCAGGGTGAGACAGGTGCTACTGGCTCGCGCCACCAGCCGCTCGCGGTCGTCGAACACGTCCGCCTCGGCCAGGCCCACCGTTCGCCCTCGGCTGACGACCCGCCCCTCGGCCCGGAGATGCGCCTTCCAGACCGGCTTCAGAAAGTTGATCTTCAGCTCGAGCGTTGTGAAACTTTCGTCCTCTTCCAAAGTCGAGGCGTAGGCCATGCCCATCGCGGCGTCCGCGATATCGCACAGCACACCGCCGTGCAGCGATCCCATGGGGTTGGCGTGGCGCTCCGAGACATCCATCTCCAGAGTGGCCCGTCCCGGTTCGATGGCAGTCAGCCGGAAACCAATGAGCGCGGCAGCGGGCGGCGGCGGAATCTCGCCACGCACCGTCTGCTCGAGGCGGTCGAGAATTTTTGGCACAATGTAACTCCTGCTATGGTTGGGACGTTATAACGCGTGGCGCCCCAGAAACCCTTGGAACACGACGTGTCACGCCGCTCTCGGATTATGGCAGCCCAACTCTATCGCCTCATTGCGTCGAGGAGACCCACCGTGCAACACTTCACCGCTCGCTTCGTGACTGCTCTCGCTGTCTGCGCCGCCCTCGCGCTCCCCTTCAACTCAAACGCCGCCGCACTGTCCGCCCATCGACTAGTGGCCGCCGGCTCGCCAACTATGATCTACGTGGCAGCCGGTCACCTCTGGATTCGATCGGTTGATGGTGGAGCGGCTCGTAAGATTGCCACGCCCTGGCCTATGAACGGTGGGCAGAACGGCGGTGCGACCGGTGTACAGTGGTCGCCCGATGCTCGCCGCATCGCGCTGGATGATGGTGCGGCTCGTCTAGCGGTAATCGCCCTGGCCAACGGACATACTACCGCGCTCCTGCATCGCCGTTGCGCGCGAAACTGCCTCGCCCCGGTCTATGTATGGTCGCCCGACGCCCGCTACCTGGCCATCATCGAACCCACGCCTGGCCATGACGCAATCGCCACCCTCTCGATCTGGGATAGCAGCCGCGGGACTATACGCCCTCTGGCCGGCACTGTGCCCACCTTCGTCTCAGCACCGTACTGGTCGCACGACAGTTCACGCATTGCCATTAACACCGGCCAGTTCGACAGCAGCAAGGACCGCTATCCCGATCTGGAGATAGTGAACCTGGCCGGTCAGGTGGTGCGGCTGGGGAAGGGCGAGATGGCTGCCTGGTCGCCGGACGACCGCCTGATCGCCGCGATCAGCCCCAACACCTGCGGCGCCAACACCTGCGACGAAAACGAACTGGTCTATCCGAGTTCCGGCGGCCGGCCCATCATGTTGATGAGGCACAGCAGCAGCCTGTTCGATAACCCGTCCTGGGCTCCCCAACCCACCGGCTACGCCTTCGATCGCTGGCTGCTGAACCGGTCGGGCCGTATCACCCGCAGGCTGGCCGGTCCCAATGAACGGATCGACAGCTGGGCGCCGGACGGTTCACACGTTGCACTCCAGACCTATTACCCATACCAGGGCACGCCCGACGTGCTCTCCATCGCCCAACCCTCGGGCCGCCGAGTGCGCATCTATCAGGATGGCCGTAATTCCGGCTGCGGCGCCTGCTCCAAGGATGTGTACAGCGTCACCTGGAGCCATAACGGTCGGAGCTTCGCCTTCTCCACCCCGACCTATCCCACGCCTCGCAATGTGACGGTCAACTCCAGCGCGTTTCTCTCCCCCATCGCCGGTGGCACGCGCACCGCCATCCGCGTGCCGGGCAGCGACTACATCGACGTCATGGCCTTTGTCGACCACGACCAAGAGCTGGTGGTCAAAGATGGTACAGCCGTCTACCAGTATGTCATCGCCACCCACCAGCTCACGCCCATCGCGTCCGGCCTGCGCCCCGCCTCAGTAGTGGAGATCGATCCCAGGGCGATGAAGTAGGTCGACAAGGGCAGCACGGTACTCACCAGATGCCGCGCCACCTACGCCGTCTCGCGTGACTCGTCGGCCAGTGGCGATACCCGCTCCAGGGACAGTTCGAGCGGCCCCGTGAGCCGGTCGGCGATGGTGCGCAGAAACGCGTCGACCACCGCGGCGTCCCATTGGGCGCCGCGTCCGTCCCGCAGAATCGACGTGGCGCGCTGCTGAGACATACCGGCGCGGTACGGGCGATCGGTGGTCATCGCATCGTAGCTATCAGCCACGGCGATAACGCGTGAGCCAAAGGGGATGTTGGTACCGGCCAGGCGATGCGGATAACCGGTCCCGTCCCAGCTCTCATGGTGATGGCGGACGATCTGCACGCCGGCAGCGAAGTCGCGATAGCGCGAGAGTAGATCGGCCCCGCGATCGGAGTGCGTCTCCATCACGCTGCGTTCCTCATCGCGCTTGAGGCCAGGACGGCTACCAGGCCGAGCCGGGCAGCGTGGGTGGCGACGTGGCGAAGAGGGTTGTAGCAGACACGACAGCCCACCAGCCCGCCGCCCAGAGTGCCCAGACCCACGGCGACCCCGGCCAGCGCCGGCGGCAGCAGCACCACCGCCAGGTACATCGGGATACTCGTGACATGGATAGTAGCTTTGCCACCCAGCATCAGAGGGGATCGATAGGCCTGGACGATGCAGCCAGCCAGTCCTATGGCAAGCAGCAGCGGCAGCAGGTCGCCAAGATGGGGCGTTCCCGTCCCGGCGCGAAACGCGCCGAGGGTGATGGCCAGACAGGCCGAACCGACGGTTCCCAGCGCAATCAGCCTCTGGGCCGTCGGTCCGGCGGCGCGGATGGTCGCCAATTGGTTACCCTTGAATCCTGAAACGTTCCTCTAGTGGGACGCGGCTCGGCTAGGACGGCGTCCAGGCCGAGTGTGAGACGGTATGGGCAGAATGGGCGACGATGAGCCGGACCTGCGTGCTGAGTTGCGCCCCATGGTGCAGATGATGCACCACATCGGGGCAATTGAAGCAGGTGCCCAGGCCGGCATCAGCGTTGTGGGTGGCGATCGGGCCCAACAGGCCCACCGTCAGAACGGCCGCTCCAACGGCCAGGCGGATCGGGCGACTGCATCGAAAAGACTTCATAGGCGTGGATCCCTTCTGGTACTAATGCCGCGGTGTTGCGGGTAGTGTCACCGGTACCACCACCTCAGCCGTCTGCCAAGGTGTGAGGGTTACGATTTAGTTACAACGTTGGCTCACGGGCGCTACGGCTGCGCTGCTGGCTGCCTCGAATCGAAGTACGCCACCCGATGATCGGGCCAGCCAACCACCAGCCGCCATCTCTGTGGCGTGCGGCACTGCGGGTTGAGCTTCATGGTTACCTGATCGCCGCGCATCACTGTCCAGGGTAGCTGCTGGTCCGTGAAGCCCCCACTCCCACCGAACGCGCAGTAACTCGAGTCCATGAAGAATGGGGCGCCATGCACCGTCCAGGGTGGGCGAACCGTGAGGTGAATACGCGTCCGGAGACGAGTGACCGTGAGGACGGGACGCCGCTCACCACTCAGGGCAACGGTGACGAAGGGGCTGGTGATATGCCACTGGCCCTGCGCCAACCGAAAGTGGGGAACGGTCGGTGTGCCGGCGCGATTGGCGGAAAAGGCGGTGTAGCCGTCGGCCACCAGGGCCACCGCCTGCACCTGCTCGGCCTGCAGAACGAAGCGCACGTGCCGGGTCAGTGAGGCGCCGGGACGCAGGATAGAGGTATCCGCCGTGCTTCCTGGTGTCGGCGTGAGGAAGTCGGAAAGCTGTTCCTGATAGATCAACCGGCCGGCGGTGGTTCGCATACGGACATGGGGACTGTGCGGCCCACCCCAATTGGGCGGCCAGTCCGGCAGGTACCGATCGTCCCGCGACACGTTGCGGAGTGTGATGGTTGCCGTGATCAGCGCATCTCGCGGATAGCTGTGGCGCGCGAGCGTCAGCGAGATGCGGACGCCATGAGCGATGCCGGCCACCTCGAACGGTTTGCGCGCGGGCTGAGCATGCGCGGCGGGGAGCAGGAAGCCTTGAGCTAACACAAACACGAGAGCCACCATAATCTGCCGCATAAAGAGCCTCCTCTCCGTCCTTCCTTCTGTCGTGGTAACGGAATACGCACCCCAATAGTAAGGGTTCATGAGCGGACCGTGTGCCAGAACTGCAGTGTTCGGCGCAGGCAGAATAGCACAGCGCCTTGGCCACCCGTCGCTGCTGAAGGCTTTGCTACCATTGGTGCATGGACGCACCTACCAGTCGACTTCAACCTACCTGGTTGGTCGTCATCGTCGCCGCGCTGAGTCTGATAGGCCTGACACTTCGCTCCAGCAGTGTGGCAAACGCTGATCCCGGTAGTCCGGGCATGGCGCTGCTCATCGTCATTGCTGCCATCGGTCTTGGAGCCGTTGCCGCTGCTGCCTGGAGCTCTGTGCGAACCCGGTATACGCCGGCCGTGCGTTTCGCGCTGCTGGCGGCAACACTCTCGCTTTTTGCAGCGGGGCTTTCCCTGACCGGGCTCCATTCCTACCAGATCCTCGGCTGGGGACCAGGATGCGATCCCATGGCTGTGTCCTGTACATCTCCAACCTGGGGAGACCGACTGGCTGTGCTTCTGCCGCCGCTGTTGTTTCTCGGGTGTGCCGGTCTCAGCAGCGTCCTTGCCGCCTCGTCGCGAGCAGCATGCTTCCGTCAATACAGGCGCAGAGATAGCGACATCTGAATAAGCTTCCGTTACGACAAAGTGGACGGACGACGGCGCCTGGATCTGGATCGGGGACGATGGTCCGCCCGGTTCCACGAGCTTCCCAATCGGAGGATGGAACACCAGACGGCCTCGTCGCTCACCTTTATGAGCGGACAGTTTCACACGCACAGTTCCCGCCACACTGCGTCCCGCCGCGATGCGTAGAATCGATCTTCAGATCGTCCGCTGGAGGCGCCGCGCGTAAGCGCAGGCGCCGGCCCGCCCCACGACATTACCATACCGCCGCATCTCGCCGCCCCCGGGACCAGCATCCGCCTGACACGCTCCTCCCCTGCGCAACTGCGTAGTCGCATGCACCCGGGTCCGGTCTCCCACCACGGAGCGGAGCACGGAAGCACACCCGTGGTTGACTCGACCGCTCCGCCCCGCCAGCGTAGTCGAGGAGCAGCATGGTGGGACGGCCCAGGACCGGCGCTGCCGCGCGACGCCATCCGCTCCGTAGGAACGACGTTCACGTCGTCAGGGTGGTGCAGCCTCGATGCCCTCCCTTCTCCGCCACTCATGCTCTCGCGGAGACGGATATGCCGGAGTGATAATGCTGTCTTCCCGGCGCCACCGTGACGGGCTGAAGCCCGTTTCTACGGTGTCAATTCACGGTGTCAATGAACGATCGATCGTGGCCGGGCAGCGAAGCGGTGCCGGCACATGCTCACCAAACCGTTTGCTCATGAGATCGCTCACCTGGTGTGTGGCGAGTCCCTGTCGGCCGCTCTCGGATGCAAGCCTGCCTGCAGCGGATGGCGCTCGTCATTCCAGGGCAGACTCAACGATAGAGTTGGTTTCTCCCTTCATTCCTGGCATCCGCGCCGAGGTTGCACTACCTACCCCAGAAATACGTGCGAGGCAAGCGTCGATGTCTATGAACCGCACGGTGAAGACACATGAACTCTGCATGCAATGATCCAGGGATGCACCGCCTATGCACAAATAGTGACGTAATACCCTTCATTTTGGTTTCTATCGCCTCTTGTAAAACATGCTAGTTACATTGCATGAGTTGTTATTGGCCATCAATTCAGATAAATGGACGAAAGTCACCTAAAATGCGTGACTTTCGTCCATTTATCTGTTACGATGCATCCAAGCCTCTCAGAGACGTGGGGCTCGCTGGGAATCTGAAGCTCAGCTGGGGGAATGTACCACTGTTGTTGATTCATGGAGGATGTAACGTGAAAAATCGCTTCTTTCGACCGACTCTGCTCCTGGTCACGCTGTCCGGACTCTCGTTCGCCGCTCTGCCCGGGCCACCCACCACGGTCCACGCCGATACCATTGCCGCCGGGCAGTCCGGCACCACGCTCAGCGCCTCGGTCTCGGCGGCCGGCGCCTGCACGCCAGCAGCTAGCGGGCTGCACGGCGCAGTGCTGGTACATAATGGCGGCGCCGTCGCCACCCAGAACTTGACGATCTCGGTCCATCTGACCCAGCCGCCCTCGACCACGGCTCTCTCCTCGGCGACGGTGGACGTGAGCGCGCACCCGGTGCTCGCGCCCGGCGAGGACTACTCCTATCCCTTTACGCTGAGCGCACCGGCCGGCGGTAACTACAAAGTGACGGCCAGCGTGACCATCACCAACCACTCAGGAAGCCTGGGCACGCAGAAGGGGCCGAGTCCCTCAGGTGATTTCACCTGTGGTATGCCCACCGCGGCACGGGTCATCAGCTTCAGCGCGCGATGGAGTGCGACCGAGGTCGTGCTGCACTGGAAAACGTACAACCGCCTCACTATCGCCGGCTTCTGGGTCTACGCCGCCGGGCGCCAGCTCAACCCACAGCTGATCCCCGTTCATTCCAACCCGAAGTACACCTACCGGACGCTCTGGTCGGCGGGCGGGCCGTTCACGCTGGTCATCCTGCTGAAGAACGGGTCGAGCATCAAAATCACCGCGCGATAACGCAGCGCTGCCCTCGGCACAGAGAGCTATCAACGGGGCACACGTCACGACGACGTGTGCCCCGTTTTCGCGCTCCGGGAATGTGGGTCAGTGAATCGCCTTACCGCTCGGTCGCCCCATTGACCGAGCCGGTACCGACCACCGTCACCGCTTCGGGGGCGGCGGTCTCGCTGTCCGCTCGGGCCACTACCGCCGGCTGCACGTCGCCCTCGATCGGCGCTGACGTACCATTGCCGGAGCCGTGGCCGTTCGAATGCTTGCGGCTCAATAGATCTCGAATGTTCATCCCCGTGGTCGACTCGAACACGGCGCCGAGCATGGGCACCATGCCAACCACATCCCGCGTGATCTTCGAGGTGACCCCCTCACCGTCACCGGAGGCGACGTAGGTCACGCTGCCGATCTTGCCGTATGCCTCGAACAGCTTACCGGCGATGTCCGGGAGGCCACTGAGCGCTTTGTCCAGCAGGGCGGCGTCGTTCTGCACGTTCAGCACCTCAACGCGGTGCTGCAGCGCGTCCGCTTCCGCCAGTCCCTTGGCCTTGATCGTTTCAGCTTCGGCCAGGCCTCGCATCGTGATCGCCGACGCATCCGCCTGGGCGCGGGCCAGAATGGCCGCGGCTTCCGCCTCACTGTCCAGCTTGCGGCTGCGCGCCTTACCCTCGGCCTCGATCTCGATACGGCGGCGTTCCGCCTCGGCCAGAATGCGGATGCGCTCGCTGTCCGCCTCCGCCTGACGCTGGACCGTGGCCAGCAGTTCGGCGGCGCGACGCTCGCCCTCCACCTGCTCGACCTTTACCTGCTGCTGCTTCTGGATGATCTGAACCTTACTCTGCTCCTCGACCGCCTTCTGCTGGATGATGCTGGACTGAATGTCGTAGGCGCGATCGGCCTGGGCTTTCTGGCGAGCCACGATCTCGGCAGCTTGCGCCTCTTTCACACTCAGGTCACGTTGGGCTTCCGCCTGAGCCGCCTTGGAGAGATTCTGCGAGAGCACGCGCTGCTGATCCGCCTCGGCCAGCGCCTGGGCCGACTCACGGTTGGTCGAGGCCTGCTTCATAGCCACGTTGCGCTGCATCTCGGCCTCGGCGATCTCGGCCATCTGCTTGTTGCGGGCGATCTCCGGCCGGCTCATATTGGCGATATAGCCAGACTCGTCCGACACGTCCTTGAGCGTGAAGGACACAACCTCCAGACCCAGCTTGTCCAGATCCGCCGCCACGGTATCCCGCATCCGAGCGGACACCAACTCCGGATCCTTGACCAACTGCTCGACCGTCAGCTGGCCGACAATCCCGCGCAGGTGACCTTCCATCACCTGTCGAACCATGGTCTCGCGCTCGCTCTCAGTCCGGCTGAGGAACTGGTTGGCGGCCCGCTTGATCTTGCTTTCGTCGTTCTCCACCTTGAGCTGCGTAATGGCCTCGATAGTGACCGGGATACCCTGGTTGGTATAGAGGGAGAAATCTGGCGCGACATCAAAGCTCATCAGCTCCAGGTTGAAGATATCCGCCTTCTGGAACATGGGAAGGACGACCGTGCCACCCCCTACCACAACTTTGGTTCCGCCGCGACCGTAGACGATCAACGCTCGATTGGGACCGACTTTACGGTAGAGCGACCCAATGACAGAGAGCAACGCGATCATGGCGACCACCACCACGGCAATAATGATGGCTGTTTCTAAGTTCATCTGGTACTCCTTGGAACTGTGTTCCGGTAATGAACGCCGGCCGAACCGGCTTACGCGCCGCTCCCCGGCGCCGGGCTCGAGTCTGACGAGTATGGTACGGCGGGAAAGTCCTCCAACGGTTGGAGCGGCTCGACCCAGGCAAAGCCGCCTTCTCGCCGGGTGATAACCACCTCGGTGCCACGCGGAATGGTCATCCCCTCCTCGCTACGGGCCGGGATGCTGCGATGCAAGTTCTCAACCGTGAACAGCACTTCCCCGGAGGCACCCGGGCGGATGGTGGAATTCACGACGCCGATGGCGCCTTCGGCGCTCAATTGGAGCGGCGGCGTGCTCGATCGCACAAAGGCGTTCATAGCGCCACGCACCAGGGCGGCGCCGACCACGGCCGCGACCACGGCGATCAGCAGCGCCAATCGATTCCCGCCCACGATCAGCCCGGCGGCTCCGAACCAGAGTGCCGCGGCAGCCAGCGACAGCGGGCTCAGCCAGGAGAGCGCCCATCCCAGCGAGGATGATGACGATGTATGGGGTGGCGCCACGGACTTGGCGCCGCCCGCCGCGGCGTGTGGCCCATGGGTAGGCGCGGCGTGACCCAGATGGCCGGTCGATGGCTGCGCCGCGCTGTGCGTGGCTCCGGAGTGGGAAGGGCCATGGTCGGCATGCAGATGACCGGAGTGGACCTGCCCGCTATGACCGTGGCCGCCTGCGCCGCCGGCAAAACCGAGGAGGGCAAAGAGTGCGGTCGCCACAGCGCCGCCAAAGAGGCAGGCTACGAACACCGCGTGCATGGGGTTCTCACTTCTTGATGGCACTCACATCATGCCTATCGATCATACTGTGCCATAAATAGCTTCGGCTGTCAAATCAAGGCCGTTGCATCAAAACTACTGATGAATAGTGTGTATTCGTCCAGTGGAAGTATGGTGATAATGAAGCCCTGAATGGCGTCGTCGCTCAATTCCCATCCACCGAGTCTTCCAACCTGATTTCAACTCTCGTCCTCCATCACGCCCGCCGCTCACCGAACCGGGTTGCCCTGTACGGCGCCGAGGGGCGAGCTACCTATGGGCGCCTGGCCGGCATGATAGATGCGTTGTGCTGCGAGTTTGATGGTCTCCTGTCACCCGGTGAAGCGATCGGCCTGGGTATGCCTGGAACAATGGGCGCCGTGGCCGCGCTCCTCGCCGCGGAGCGCTCGGGCCATCCGGCCTTGCTGTTCTCCCCATCTCTGCCGGCGCGGGAACTCACCGCACTGCTCACCGAGTCCGGCCTGCGTCGGTTGCTTGGCCCGGTGAGCGCATGTAACGAACTCCCCAATTGGAAGGCCACGGACATCTCCACTGTGCTGCACGGGTGGACCTACCGCGGCGGTAGTAAGGAGGCCGTAGACCGCATCCCGCCCGGCCTGGAACGGAACCACGCGCTCTTCGGCCAGCTGACCTCCGGCTCGCTGGGACCTTCTCGCTTTGCCGTGCGGAGCGGTAGCGGCGTGCTGGTGGAGATCGACGCGGTAGCGAGGCGTTTGAGGTTAGGTACGGACGATATCGTATGGTGCACCTCCTCCATTTCGCATTCCTATGGGCTGGTGGGAGGCCTCCTGGCGCCGCTCACGGTCGGCGCGAGCGTCGCGCTGGGCACGGCTCCGCAGCTACCGCCTCGCCTGCCGATCACCCTACTCTTCGGACTGGCCACGACGTATCAGGCGCTGCTCCGGGACCCGGCGACCGCCCCTGCACTGAAGACCGTCCGCTACGCATTGAGTGCCGGGGCGCCACTACCCGCCGGATTATTTGATGCATTTCTGGCTGAACGTGGCATCCCCATCCGCCAGGACTATGGGACCACAGAGACCGGTACCATCTCGCTGGACCTACTCGATGACGCCAGTCCGGCGACGGTGGGGGCGCCGCTCGACCATCTCGAATGGCGTCTGGCGGAACGTGGAGAAATGTTCGTGCGCTCGCCGGCGGTGGCTACCCACTACCTCGCCTCCGGCACACCGGCGCCGCTGCTCGACCAGCACGGATGGTTCCACACCGGCGACATCGCCGCCTACGACGGCGTAGGTTTCCGGCTGATCCGCCGCCTCCGCCCGCTGATACCGGTCCCCGGTGGAGTGATTGACCCAGATCGTCTGGAGCGCGTCCTTGAGTCGCTGCCGGGCGTAACAGAGGCGGCCGTGCTATCGGCCGGGAGAGGGTCACAGTCCGTGGTTCGAGCAGTCGTGGTGACGGCGGCGCTCGACGCAGCGGCCGTTCTATGCCAACTGCGCGAACGCGTCTCGCCAATGGAGCTGCCCGACCTGGTCGAGGTGCGCTCCGAGTTGCCGCACAGCCCGGCCGGAAAGATTCTTCGTAAGTACCTGTGATAACCGCAGCGAGACTGGTCACCTACCCAGCGGACAGTGAACTCGACTCTCTACTCTGTAACCACGCGGTAAGATCAGCCGCTGCGACCGGCCGGCTCAAGAAGTAGCCCTGCGCCAGGTCGCATCCCATCTCGGCCAGCATGTCCAGGCTACGCCGGTTATCCACTCCCTCGGCTACCACCTGGAGACCCAGATTGTGGCCCAGCGTCACCACCGAGCGCACGATCGAGGCATCGTCGCGATTGGCGGCCATATCCATCACAAACGATCGGTCGATTTTGATTTCGTCCACCGGCAAGGTCTTGAGGTAGCCCAGCGAGGAATAGCCGGTACCAAAGTCGTCGATTGAAGTCCACACGCCAGCGTTGTGGAGCTGCGTCAAGGTGCGCATGGCGCGATCCGGGTCCACCATAATGGCGCTTTCGGTGATCTCTACCTGCAGGCTGGAAGGCTCGACCTGAAAGCTCTGCAACAGTTGCGTCACTGTCTCCACCAGTTCGGGATCGTGCAGGGTGCGCGCCGAGACGTTCACCGCCACGCGGATGAGGATGCCCATCTCGCGCCAGATGGTGTGCTGGCGCAGTGCTTCCTGCAGCACCCAGAGAGTCAGCGGTTTCACTAACCCCGTCTCCTCTGCCAGGGGAATAAACGCATCGGGCGGAGTGAAACCACGCTCCGGGTGGATCCAGCGCACCAACGCTTCCACATGTTCGGTACGGCCGTCCTTGAGGTTGACCTTTGGCTGATAGTGCAGCAGTAACTGCTCCCTCTCGATCCCGTTCCGCAGCTCGCCGGTGAGCAGCAGTCGCTGAGACTGATTCTCATCGCGATCGGGCGAGTACATGCTGTACCCGGTGTTCGTGCGTTTCGCGGCATACATGGCGACATCCGCTCGGCGCATCAGGGTGCTCGCATCTGCCCCATGATCGGGATAGAGCGCGATACCGATACTGGTCTCGATATCAAGAGTCTGACCTTCCAGAGTGAAGGGCTGTTTGAAGGAATCGATGATGCGAACGGCCGTCTGCGCCGCTCCTTCCACGCCCGTCGCCGGCAACACCATCGCAAACTCATCGCCGCCCAGGCGCGCCACGGTGTCGGAGTCGCGCAGGGTGGCCTGCAGCCGTACCGCCACCTGTTTCAACAGCAGATCGCCGGAGTGGTGGCCGAAGATATCGTTCACCTCTTTGAACCGATCCAGATCCATCAGCAACAGACAAAGGGAGATTCCGTGTCGGTGCGATACCAGGACCGTGCGCTCCAGCCGCTCCCGCAGCAGACTCCGGTTCGGCAAGTCAGTCAACGCATCGTGCAGTGCCTGGTACACCAGGGCCGACTCCTGGCGCTTGCGCTCGGTACTATCGCGCACAAATCCGGTAAAGGCCCGCCGGCCATTCTGCACAAACTCGGTCAGCGACACTTCGAGCAGAATCTCCTGCCCGCTCTTGTGAAGGCCGGGCAACTCCAGCATCTCCCAGCGCGTGCGCCGCTTCCCGGTCGCGATATAGCGTTGCATAGCGGACAGATGGGCCTCCCGCAGGTTCTGCGGCATGAGCATGACCAGGGACTGACCCACCAGTTCGTCGCGACTGTAGCCAAACATACGCTCCGCCGCCTGATTCACTGAAAGGATGGTCGTCGTCTCGTCGATGGTGATCACAGCATCATTCGCGATCTCGGTAATGGCGCGGTAGCGTTCCTCGCTCGCCCGCAGCGTCTCCTCCGCGACCTCGCGCTCGAAGAAGCGGCCCAGTTGCGTACCAATGCCCACCATAATCTGCATCACGCTCTCGTCCCGTTCCCGATACTGGCGGCTGAAGAACTCCATCACACCATGCACCTGTCCCTGCAGCAGCACCGGAAAGGCCACCGAAGAGCGCAAGCCCTCATGGGATGCTTTGAGCGCACGAATAACGGAATCGTCGCGAGCGGCATCGGGTAGCCACTCGGATTTCCCGCTCGACCAGACGCGCCCGGGCAAACCGGCGCCCACCGGCAATTCGAGCTTCTGGGTAGCAGGCGTGAACTGTGGGAACTGCAGCGACGGCGGATGCCAGAGGTGCGTGCAACGCAGCATGCCGTCGGTTCGATTCGCTACCCAGAACACGCCAAGCTCCCAGCCGCCGCATCCACAGATAACCTCGATCAGCCTACGCACCGCGTCGTCCAGATCTCTGGAATCGGCCAGTGCGCTCGACGCGGCGTACTGCATCGCTTGCTGGGCCTGCTCGCTCCCGCGCGCCACGTCGGTCCTGCCCTGCTCGGTCGTAGCTTCAACCAGAGCCACATGGAACGCCGGTCGCCCGTTACGACCCCCGGCCGTGAATCCCGTGATCTCGACCCCGCCGGCGGCATCCTCCCCCATAGACTGCGTCGCGACCTGGTACCTCCGCCGATTGCGTGCCACCGACTCCCCGTCGGGTTCGCGCTCGGACCTTCCGTCCCGCGCGACGAATAGTTCGTTGAAGAGATGATTGGTCGGGTCTTCACTGTGCGGCCCCACCATAGCCCGAAACGCCGAGTTCGTACGGACAATGCGCCCTTCCTGGCTCGACAGAGCTACTCCGAGCGGCGCATCCGCAAAGAGCGCATCGAAATACTGCTGGTCCTCTAACAGTGTCGGCTGCTCACGCGAATCGCGTCGGTGACGATAGAGCGCCACGGCTAGCACGAGCACCACGGCCACCGCCGCCACCAGCGTCGCTCCCCGAGCCAGCGGAAAACTGGAAGAGAGGAACGACAGCACGACCAGCAGCACGGCGAGCAGCAGCGCCACTATCAGATACGGTTGCAGCCTCAGTCTCGTCGACACGTTGCTTTCCTGGCGGGCGAGTGAATGAGATGGCAGGGCCGCGCTCGATGCGGGCTGTCTGCGCACAGATGCATCAGGGACACTATACACCAGACTGTGCCGGATGGGAAGCATGTCAACTCTTGAATCTCCTCAAGCGAGTACACTATTGGCATAGTGGCGCTCTGGGCGCCACGGCGAATGCAACGCTCAACAGGCTGTCCCGTCCCCCCGACAGGTGGTGTGCATACCGCTGGGCCGGAGACAGCGCGTGACATGGGGTACCAGGGAAGGGCATTGACCATGAAAACAAGGGTGAGACGTACCACGCTGATACGACGGCTCGTGTTGGGCGCGGGTCTCCTGGCCATACCGGTACTCTCCGGGGGCGGCCGGGCCGCCGCGGCGACGACCTACGACTGGCTGCAGTTCGACGGCAACCCATCGCACACCGGGAATAACACGCAGGAAACCAGCATCACCACGTCGAACGTCGGCACGCTCTCCCAACTGTTTCGCGTGTCGCTACCGGACACGGCGGATAGCTCACCGGTCTACCTACGGTCGGTAAGCACGCCGAAGGGGACCGTCGATCTGGTCTTTGTCGCCACCCAATTCGGGTATATCATCGCATCAAATGCTCGTACCGGCGCGCAAATCTGGGCGCAGCAGAACCCGGCGGGAAGTTGCAAGATCAACGGCGGCAGCAACACCTGCTACACCACCTCCTCTCCCGCCATCGATCCCAACCGGCAGTACGTCTACAGCTACGGGCTGGATGGATACGTCCATAAATATGCTGTGGGGGATGGGAGTCAGGTAACGACCGGCGGATGGCCGGAACTGGCGACCATCAAGCCGCAGGATGAAAAGGGCTCCTCCGCTCTGTCCATCGCCACCGCATCCAACGGCCAGAGCTATCTCTACGTTGCCAACGGCGGGTATCCCGGCGACCAGGGCGACTACCAGGGACACATCACCGCCATCAACCTGAGCAGCGGCGCGCAGCAGGTCTACAACGCGAACTGCAGCAATCAGATCAACGTCCATCTTGGATACTCCAGCTGCGCCCCCCAGCAAACGGCCATCTGGGCCCGGGCCGGCGCCATCTACGATCCGGCCAACAACCGGCTGTATTTCAGCACCGGCAATGGATCATACAGCCCAGGTGATTTTAACTGGGGCGATTCCGTGCTGGCGCTGAACCCGGATGCCACCGGCGCCGGAAATGGCAACCCTCTCGATTCCTACACCCCGGCCGATTTCCCGAACCTGCAGATCGACGACGCAGACCTGGGCAGCACCGATCCGGCTATTCTCCCCGCCATCCCCGGCAGCAGCTACCGCAACGTCGCGGTGCAGGCGGGCAAGGACAAGGAGCTTCGCTTGCTGAATCTGGACAACCTCAGCGGCCAGGGGGCCGTGGGCAAGACCGGCGGCGAGTTGAGCGGCGACACCAATGTGCCCCAGGGGAGCGAAGTCCTGACCCAGCCGGCGACCTGGACCGACCCCAGCACCGGCACCGTATGGGTCTTCGTGGCCAACGACTCCGGCATCTCGGGGCTCAAGGTGGTGAGCAATTCCAGCAGCGTACCGGTCTTCGGCGCCCATTGGACCGTGGGCACGCGCTGTACCTCGCCCATCATCGCCAATAGCATCCTGTACTGCGCGACCGGTCAACTGATTCAGGCCCTCGATCCCACCACCGGCAGCCAGCTCTGGAAAAATACCACCATCGGCAGTATCCATTGGGAGAGCCCGATCGTGGCCAACGGCGTGCTCTACGTCACCGATGGATCCGGCCACCTGACTGCCTTCACCTCGAACGCCGGCCCGACCTATGCGCCGCTGCACAGGAAGTGTAAGAAGGGGAAGCACCGCGTATATGGGAAGTGCGTGCGGTAGGCCCCTTCCCCCCGGCGTCCCCCCTGCGGGGTGCATGAGCGGACAGTTTCACACCGCACAGTTCCCGCCAGGATGCGTCCCGCCCCGATGCGTAGAATCGATCTTTAGATCGTCCGGTGGAGGCGCCGCGCGCAAGCGCCCCCATTCGGGGATCTACGTCCGGCGCCGGCCCGTCCCACGGCAGTACCGGGTTCCCGATTCTCGCTGGACGGAGATCCCCGAACGGGGGCACAGGACCAGGACCCGCCTGACACGCTCCTCCCCTGCGCGGCTCGTTGGTCGCATGCACGCAAGTCCAGTCTCCCACTAGGGAGCGGAGCAGGGAAGCACATCCGTGGGTGGCTCGACCACCCCATTCCACCAGCGTAGTCGAGGAGCAGCATGGTGGGACGGCCCAGGACCGGCGCTCCCGCGCGGCACCATCCGCTCCGTAGTATCGACGTTCACGTCGTCAGGGTGGTGCAGCCTCGACGCCCTCCCTTTACCGCCACTCATGCTCTCGCGGAGACGGATATACCGAAGTGACAACGCTGTCTTCCCGGCACCACCGTGACGGGCTGAAGCCCGATTCTACGGTGCCAATGGACGGTGTCAATTCACGGTGCCAATGGACGGTTGATCGTGGCCGGGCGGCGAAGCGGTGGGAGTCCACCCTTACCAAACTGTCCGCTCATGAACCCTCGCAGGGGGGAGGGGGACGAGTTTGGCGCGTTGTGGGCGATAGGGGAGGTATTGGCACGTGCGAGGGCGTTCTTTTTTGGGCAACCGTTTCCCGTCGTAGCTCCCCCCCGCGAGGGGGAGGGGTTGGGGGAGGGGGGGCTACCAGGCATACGCCTCCGGGGCAGGGCCGCCGGGTCCCGGGAAGATCTCATCCAGCCGGGTCAGCGCCTCGTCTGACAGGTCAATCTCCAGCGCACGCAGGGCGCCGTCCAATTGCTCCATGGTGCGGGGCCCGATGATCGGAGCCGTGACCACGGGATTGGCGATCAGCCAGGCCAGGGCCACATCGGCCGGTTGCTCGCCCAGGTCCTGGCAAAAGTCCTCGTACGCCTGGAGCTGCTCGCGATTGCTCTCGATTCGCTGCTGCACATCCGGACTGGACCGCCGCCCTCCCGCTACCTTCTGGAGTGCGCCGCCCAGCAGGCCGCCACCCAGAGGACTCCAGGGAATCACACCCAGCCCGTAGGCCTGGCAGGCCGGGAGCACTTCCAGCTCGACCGTGCGTGCCATCAGGTTATACAGGCTTTGTTCCGCTACCAGTCCCATGAAGTTGCGTCGCCGCGCCGCCTCGTTGGCCTGCACGATGTGCCATCCGGCGAAGTTGCTGCTGCCCACGTAGAGAATCTTTCCCTCTCGAACCAGCTGCTCCATCGCCTGCCAGATCTCTTCCCAGGTGGTCTCCCGATCGACGTGGTGCATCTGATAGAGATCGATATAGTCCGTCTTCAGCCGCATCAAACTCGCGTCGCAGGCCCTCCGAATATTCAGCGCCGACAGCTTGCCGGTATTCGGCCAATCGCCCATGCTGCCATACAGCTTGGTGGCCAGGACCACCTTCTCGCGCCGGCTGTTCCCCTGCGCAAACCAGTTGCCGATAATGCGTTCAGTGGCGCCCTCGCCGGCCGTCCCGCCATAGCGGTTCGCCGTGTCGAAGAAATTGATGCCGTGCTCCAGTGCTCGGTCCATGACGCGGTGGCTATCGTCCTCACTGGTCTGCTGCCCGAAGTTCATCGTGCCCAGACAGAGCGGACTGACCAGCAATCCGGTCCGTCCCAAATGGCTATAGTTCATACCTTCTCCTTCATCCTGCTCGACGGTCCATGCTCCGCACGTAGCCTTCTGACCATACCACGGCGCCGCGGCGTCTCGACGGATTCATATCACATGGGACTGTGGATGAACCCTATAAATGGCATAGAGTGGCGTGTCGCCAGTACGCCGAAAGATGAGGAGCAATGACATGATCGCGTGTGAATCGTATCTTGATGCCAACCAGACACGATACCTGGGAGAACTGCTCGAGTTGCTCCGTATTCCCAGCATCTCCTCGCTGCCGAAGCATGCCGGCGACGTGCGAGATGCAGCCGAGTGGGTGGGCGCCCGTTTGACGACGGCGGGAATCGAGAACGTGCGTGTCATGCCCACCGCCGGCCACCCCGTGGTGTACGGCGATTGGCTGCATGCACCCGACAAGCCAACTGTCCTGGTGTATGGCCACTTCGACACGCAACCAGTGGACCCAGTCGAACTCTGGACGGCGCCACCCTTCGAGCCCACCATTTGCGACGGGCGAATCTATGCCCGTGGCGCGTCGGACGACAAAGGGAATATGCTGATACCGATTCTCGCGGTCGAGGCCGTGCTGCAGTCGAGCGGCTCTCTGCCACTCAACCTGAAGTTCTTTTTCGAGGGCGAGGAGGAGATCGGTAGCCCCGATCTGCCGGCCTTCGTCCAGTCCAATGCCGAGCTGTTCTCCTGTGATGTCGTGATCAGCGCCGACGGCGCCCAGCTACTGGAAGATCGCCCCTCTCTCCTGGTGAGTCTGAAGGGCCTGTGCGGGATTCAGATAGATGTCCGCGGCGCCCAAACCGATCTGCACTCCGGGATATACGGCGGTACCCTGCAAAACCCGATTGAAGCTCTGGCTCACATCCTGGCTTCGCTGCGGGCCGAGGATGGGACTATTCTGGTCGAAGGGTTCTTCGACGACGTGGCGCCGCTGACCAAGGACGACCGCGCCAACATCGCGGCCGTGCCGTTCGATGAAGCTCAGGTGAAAGACCGATTGGGTGTGAGCGGGTTCTTCGGCGAGCCGGGCTACACTCCGGCCGAGCGGCTGGGCGCACGCCCCACGCTGGAAATCAACGGTATCTGGGGTGGCTTCCAGGGTGAGGGCGTGAAGACCGTGATCCCCAAGGAAGCTCACGCCAAGATCACCTGTCGATTGGTTGCCCATCAGAACCCGGAACAGATCGTCGAAGCGCTGGTCCGCCACGTCGAAGCACACACGCCACCCGGCGTGAGCGTGAGCGCGACGCCCTTGCCCGCCACGGCCGCCCCCTATCTGCTACCGAGCGAACACTGGGCCGCGGACGCGGCGGAGGAGGTACTCACCGATCTGTATGGCACGCCGCCCCTTCGAACCCGCACTGGGGGCAGCGTACCGGTCACCGCCATCTTCCTGCGTTACCTCGACGCCTACACCATTACCTTTGCCTTCGGGCTGAACGACGAGCAGTTTCACGCGCCCGACGAGTTCTTCCGTCTCAGCAGCTTTGAGCGGGGCCAGCGAGCGTATTGCCGCTTACTGGCGCGCCTCGGACGGTAACGCAGAAGGGATGCTCGTGCTGACACGCGCGTTCCGCCCGAGAACCTGAAGACGCTGCTCGACGGTAACTGGGAGACCTGATATCAGAGGGCCGGCCGAGGGGAAGTCATTCTGCGTGTGTCAAGAGGAGGAGTCCTGAGAACCCTCGGCCGGCCTTGAGTGGAGGAAGGAAGCAACTCCATCGTACGAGTTGGACATTAGATGAGCATGAGAACCATGTTTGGGATTGATAAGAAAACCGGGCTGTTGCCCGGAGAGACTCATCGTATCTGGCTCCATAACCATCGGTTAGGTTCAGAATGCGCGAGAACTGCAGCGAGTCCCGACCAGCCGGCAATACCTGACGCGAGAGGCCGCCGCGACCACAGACCACGCCCCCGCTATCCCGGCACGCCTCACCCCAGCTGTCGATGGCCCACGTACGGCCATGATCGCCTGGGGCTGAAAACGTCGTGGCGGGCGAACAGTTGTGATAGCTTAGAAACTGTCTGAAAAGGGTCATGAGCGAGCCAGACGACGGAGCATGATCCGCGACATGGTGATGTAAATGAGTGCCTCGCCCGTTGCCGGGAGCCGTTCGTAGTCCTTACTGAGGCGCCGGC